>LSRR01000098.1_pt1 | contig 58578 bp, 88 predicted proteins | sample 1162981 | NCBI WGS metagenome assembly LSRR01 (sample SAMN03256433, study PRJNA305521) | marine metagenome | biome: Estuarine; feature: Estuary; material: Brackish water; isolation source: iron chloride precipitation of viral particles from surface water samples | place: USA: Chesapeake Bay ... | reverse complement strand
GTTTCCTTCAGACAGTGTTGTAGTGTTAGATACCCACCGATACATTAAGGGATTGAACGTAGCAAAGTTATTCGTAGGCGTGTCAATCATTTGGTCAGTTGTTGCAATATTATTAACAGACCAGTTATTACTATTACCTGAACTATCTAAACCTAAATTAGTAGCTGTTGAGTTATTAGAAAAATTAAGTTTAAAACCATTTGTACCATATGAACCACCGTAAGATTTTGGAATCCATACGCCTGACTTAGTTTCGCCAAAGTTGGTGGGGTCTAGGGCTTGACCGTCAATGAAGTTTACTTCGGCTAGGTATCCGTCAAATCTATTCCCGCTTACTTGGTTTTGTCCGATATAGTGGGCAACAGTTGAATTGATACCACCATCAAAGTTTTGCGAATAACTGCTTCTATTATCGGTTGCAAAAGTTGTAATTTCAGCACCATTTAAGTATATCTTGAATCTATTAGATGCAGTTGCCTGTGTTGTATCATTTACATACATTAGGTGATACCAAGCTGATGTATCACGCAAGACTTGTGTAGAGTTTAAGACAACTTGGCTGTTTGTATAAACTTGAATGGTATTGCCGCTAGTAATCATACATTCAAATAGTTGAGTACCTGAACCAGCAGCGGTAAAAAAATCTCTGTCAATGTTAATGTTGCCTAGCTTGACCCAACCACTCCAAGTCCAAGTCTTGCGGTTGCCAGCGGTTAATGGTGTGCGATTTAGGTATGCGCCATCATCGTTATTAAAGCGTAAGCTGTCGTTGATTTCATAATCATAGAAACCACCACCTGTTGCACCTGACCCAAACCATATAGGACTATTTGTTAAAGACATATTATTGTTACTCCGTTAATTATGAGAAGGCAAGCATAGGTGTGCCAAGAAGAATACTACCAGTTGCTTTAACAAAGTAAGGAACTATATCTACAGCACCCGCTGTGCTTGACAATGTTAATCCTGCCGCACCTGCAGTTTCATAGTCACTACTTAAAGACACAGTTCTACCAGCACCACTATGCGTAAAGATAAATACCCCTGACATTCCAGCTATTTCTGTTGTTGGATTACCAAGTGTTATATTTCCAGTAAGCGTCCACACAAAACTGTTGTAGTTTTGGAAGTCTGGTGTATGTGTTCCTGTGCCTTGGTTTGTATCTGTATGAACAGAACCAACTACGTTTTCAAATGCTTGAACATAATTTGCATAAACACTTAAACCAGTAGTATTACCTGTGACTAAATTGATTGTATTTGTACTGAACCCAAGATAGGTATCGGTATCTGCATCGTGAAATAATTTATCTCTAAGATAAATATCCTCAACGTCATTAATAACATTAGCACCAAGCGTTAGTGTGCCAGTTAACGTGCCACCAGATAAGGGAAGGTGATTTGAAATACTAGTTGCTAATGTAGCAGATACCGCAGCTAACTCTGCGTCTGTTGCAAATCCACTACCATCACCTAAAACAGCATTAATAGAAGTAATGGCATTTGTATTGGTTGTAATATTAGTATTACTATTTCCAATAGAGGTTGCTAGTGCTAAAGATGTTGCAGCAATTAATGTATTACTATTGCCAATAGATGTTGCTAATGCCGCAGATACAGCAGCTAGTTCAGCATCGGTAGCAAATCCACTACCGTCACCTAAGACAGCATTAATGGATGTAATAGCATTTGTATTAGTTGTTACGTTACTATTTGTATTACCAATACTAGTAGCCAATGCTGCCGATACAGCCGCTAATTCAGCATCAGTAACAAATCCAGTACCATCACCCAATATAGAATTAATAGATGTAATGGCATTAATATTAGTTGTTACATTGGCATTAGTGTTACCAATTGAAGTAGCAAGTGCGGCTGATGTTGCAGCAATTAATGTGTTGCTATTATCAATAGACGTTGCCATTGTTGCAGACAAAGCTGTAAGAGCAGCATCTGTTGCCACACCAGACGTAGAAATTATACGACTACCATTAATGTCAATACCTGTACCTGCGGTATATACAAGAGAAGAACTAAACAATACAAATGTAATTGGTGTTGTACCAATAGTGATTGCGCCTACGTTACTACATACATAAGCTTCACCTGCACCAGTGTCACCCTCTTGAACAAAGAAATAAGAACCACCGTCAATGCCTGTGTTATCATTTGGCTCATAACTATCAGCATCTGTAGCACGTGTTAGTACCCAATTAGTAGAAGCTGAACCTGTATCAGTTACTGTATATACACCGTTTTCATAACCATTTGTCTGATTGTAAATAAGAACACGGTCAGATGTGTTAAGTGTTACACCATCAATAACAAGTGCAGCTTGTGTACCTGCATTAGTAAGTGTAGCACCTACACCTGCTGTACCGTTGTTATAAGTAGCATTAAGATTACCTGCAGTGTCTGGGCTTTCTACACGTACTGCGTCATGGAAGTGAATAGCTGCTGCAGTAAGATTATCTACATATTGCTTTGTTGCGGCTTCTAAGTTTGCAGAAGGATTACCCGGCAGTGTAATTGAACCTGTCATAGTACCACCTGCAAGCGGCAGATGATTAGCAATAGACGTTGCCATTGTTGCGCTTACGGCACTAATTGCACTTGCGTTTGTTGTATTACTATTGTCAATGCTAGTTGCCATTGTTGCTGACAAAGCTGTAATAGCATTGGCATTAGCAGTAATGTTTGTATTACTATTGTCAATACTTGTTGCCATAGTAGCTGATAGGGCAGTTACCAAAGCTGTTGCACTTGTTTCAGTAATAAGCGCACCTGAACCAGCTAGTACAAAAGAAGTAGCACTTACAGTTCCAAATGACTGGTCAGCATTAAGGGCAAGAGTACCACTAGCAGTAATAGGATTAGTTGTAGTTGTACCATCAAGAGTTACATGAATACCTGTACCAGCTTTTACAAAGTTTACAGTACCACCTTGAGCCGAAGGAACATTAAATAGACCTGCACCATCTCCATAAATAATACCACCTGCAATAATATTACCTGCAGACACATCTCCAATAACTTTAATACCACCACCAACAGATACCTGACCGCCTATAGTAAGTGTACCATTTGCCGAAACATTGCCACTTACAAAAAGACTTGAAGCAGATACGTCACCAATATTAGCTGTACTTGTTTGTACTACACCACCATAGTTTACAGTAATGGCAGTTGTAGCATTTGTAGCTGAAGAAGCAAATACTGCAGATACAGCATTCGTAGCATTAGTTGCGCTTGTTGCAAAAACAGCAGACACTGCATTAGTAGCATTTGTAGCTGAAGAAGCAAACTGAGCAGTATTAGCACTTGTTGCGTGATGTGCGCTAACAGCAACAGCGGCTTCACCCGCAGACGCTGCATAGCTTGCATTGGTTGCAGAGGCCGCAACAATATTTGTAAGATTAGAACCATCACCATAATAAGCAATAGCTGATACATTACCGTTTACAGTGAGATTATTAATAGTGGCTACACTTGCAGCAATATTAGTTGCGCTTACAATGCTTGTAGAAATATTTGTTGGTTGAAAAGAACCAGTAACTGTTAGTTGACCACCTACAGATACATCAGTAGTAAAGTTACCAAACTGTGCATTAACATTAGAACTTTCAAAGGTTGTTGCAGAAATGACTGCAGTAGTATCTGTTGAAATTACACGACCAGTTGAATCAATGTTCAACATAGTGGTTGGTCCATATGTTGCAGAGGTTACACCACTATCAGCTAATGAAAATGTAGGATTACCTGATGTTCCATTTGCATTAGAAATACTTACACCAGTTGAAGCTGTAAGTGTACGACCAAATGACTGTGTGCCATCTTGTGCAACAATACCATTTACAAAAGAACCAGCATTTGCTACGGCTGTATTTAACTGCGAACCTGTTCCAGTAAACTGGCTACCCTGAATGTTAATAGTACCAGTTAGTGCAACACCTGACTGAGATAAAGCAAGCCCTGAATTATTACCAGAACCATCCTGAATGGTAATAGATTGTCCACTTGCAAGACCGTCATCATTAGGCCCCGGTGCTTGTAAAAGATTTCTATAACTATTTGCTATTAATTTACCTGTTAAATCTGCCATTATATCAAATTCCAATATTGAAGTGTTGCATTAAATGCAGTGGTTTGTGCTACCCAAGTACCATTACGGTCATTGTTAGGGTCAGGACGAATGTCTCTAATAAAATTTCTTTCATCAATACGTGCAGATTTATTTTGGGGATGATTTTTTAAATCATATCCAGCATCCCAATCATTACTACAAACCATCATACCATAGCTATTTTTTCTTAGCTGGTTTAGTTTGTAACGAAATCCACAAGTATCACACAAACCATATACATTTTTTTGTGAAGCCATTAAACAGTTACCTTTGGTTTAAAGAAAATACTTACACGTTCACGGTCTTCCTCCATTGCACGTCCAAGTCTTTCTTCATACTCTTGTTTAATAATTTGAATACGATTAAGGTCTACACCCGGACGTTTCATTGCCATATGGTAAGACAGTCCTGCAGTTAAGCATGGAAGAAAACGCCGTGAGATATCTGCATTTTGAAAAGCAGATTTATTTACATCTTCCATATAACGTACTAATTCTAACTTAACTTCATCAGTATTATTTTCTGGAATAGGCCAAAGATGTACAACAGGATTGCCACGCTCATGTCTTACAGCATATTGAGTTGGTCTTCCTGTTTGACTTTTAGTAGGTATCTTTAAATACTCTTGCATTGAAATGCGTTCTAGTTGTATGTCTGTATCACTACGATTTGCTACAGCCTCAAGAACATCAATTGTTGCAGAGCCAAGAGCAAAGGTAGTTACACTTGTTGCAAGCGTAACAACAGATGTATTAGCAGTCCATAGCATAACACCACGGTTCTGCCAATCTTGAAGAATAAGATTAATAGAACGCCGTGCAGATTTAGGTTCATGGCCTAGAGTTTCCTCACCACCAATCATCTCTAAAGCTTCTTGAATAATCTCATCAATATCCATTGAGAAATTATATGTACCTGAAGTAGCCATTTAATATAACCTATTCTTTCTCTGCTTTGATTGGGCTGTAGACTTTTTCCCATTCTTCTTTATAGAAGTCTTGGTCAATCTTTTGATTAATCCGGGCTTCATAACCTGTTGACCCACTGCGCCACGATTTATAGCCATTAGTAAAGCCTGTTAAAACCTGACCCAATTGTACCGCCAGTTTTTTTACGTTGGGCTTTAGGCTTTGATTTAGGTAGAGGAATATCTGCACTCTTACCTTCAAGAACCATATATCCATCAACAACTTTGTAACGCGGAGCATCTGCGCCACCTGCCATACCTGCTTCATTAATATCACCAATCTTTACTTTTGCCATTACTTACTTCCCCTTACCATACTTCTTATGTTTCTGAGCTTTTGGTGGACTTTTTTTAGACTTGCCCGGTCCAGCCCATAATACTTTATCGGCCCAATAAGCAGCACTAAGCTTACCCTTACTAATATTTTTTCCATGGCGGCTTTTAAAAGATGCCCTAGCCGTTGGAGAATAGTTATGCCCATATCCTTTTGCTCCGTAATGAATAAGTTTAATTGTGTCTCCCTCTTTTGCAAGAACCATTCCTTTCTTTTCTGGACGGTCTGACTTACGAGGTTTATTAAATCCTGTAAATTTTTTACCACGATACTCTATGCCTCCTGATGGCAGACGCTTAACTCCGGGATATTTAGAAGAAGGTGCCATTACTTTACTTTCCTATATTTTCTTACTTTCTTTGCAATAGTTTTAGGCTGCTTAACAAATTGCTTTCCTGCTTTTGTTCCTGCTCTTTTTGCTGCCGTAGTTTTTTGGTATTCCTTGGCTGATAATGCTTTAACTGCCTTTGCTGGTAAGTACCGTTCTCCGGTAGCCTTTGAACCCTGAGTAGACGGTTTACCACTCTTGGTAGTCCACTTCTGTTTTGTCCAAGCCTTCAAACTCCTCTGTGGTTTTTTTAAAGCCATATTCAAACATTCCTTATTATATCATTACATTAAAGCATTCGCAACAGAAACCATAACCATAATAATTAAACCAGCACCTAGTGCTACAATACCTGTTATAATAACACCTATTTTTATATTATCCATTAATTCATTATGTTTTTTTATTGCTTCTCTTTTAGCTGCTAATGCTGCTTCTTTAGCTTCTTGTATTCTTCTAGCCCTTTCTTCTACAATACTTTTCCAAGTACCCGGACCAAAACGTAAATCAATTAATGTTGCAACCTCTTGCATTTTTTCTTTAGCAATACGTGCATCTATTGTTTCTCTGGCTACATTACTAACATTAAACTGGTCTACCACATTTACGCCAGATTTTTTAGACCTTTGTTGTTGTACTTGCTTTTCACCATCAAACAACTTATCTACATAGTTAGCAATGTCACCAATATCATTGGCTGTTCCTATTGCAGTTTTAATTCCATCTACTGCACTTTTTACTAACGCAATACCTGCTAAAGTTTCTGCAATCATATTACTTTCCTAACTTAGGTATTGGTTTACAAACTGCCGTTATGTTTAATTTTATATTATCTCCTGCAGGTACAGAGCGTTGGTTGGATAATCTTTCTGCAAAATATAAACACCTGTCTACATCTATAAATCTTTGTGTTTCATCTATCTTTGTTGCCCCTATATAGACAACAAGGACAAACTCTATCACTTATAGCCGCCACCTGCGGCTTTATATTCTTTAGCTAACATCTGTGCTTTACGTGCAGACCATTGCCCAGATGCACCACCCTTACTTTCAGATTTAATCTTTTCAAATAATCTTTTACGCATAGTAGGTTTAGTATAGTTACCTGCTTTATTAACAGTAGACTTAGCAACAGAACGTCCAGCAGCTAACCTTTTAGGTTTAGCTTTACCAGCTTTGGATAAGGAGATAGCCACAGCTTGTTTCTGTGGCTTACCTTCCTTTTTAAGAGTACGAATGTTTTTGCTAATGGTTTTAGCTGAACGTCCTTTTGCTAACGGCATTGTAGAGTTCCTTTATTTTTTAGGTCTACGTGCTGCGCCAAAGCCTTTGACCTGACGAGCAACTACACTACCACCAGATTTACGTTCTACAGGTTTACTAAGACGTTTCTTTTTAGCAGCATCTAGTTCTTTACGACCAGCTTCCATGTTACCTTGCTTACCTGCTGCTGCAGCCTTTGCAGCCGCTGAACCAGTACCACCATACATTTTCATATAGGCAGCACGTTCTTCAGAAGAACCCGGAAAGATATTACCCTTTGGTCCAAACCCTGTATTAGGTCCTGCAGTAATACGTTTAGTTGCACCTTGTTTAGATGACCCACGTGTAGACGGTCCAGAAGATTTAGGCATTGCTTTTGGCTCAACCTTTGGTTTAGATGGAGGTGTAGGTTTTGACTTAGGCAAAAGCGGAGCAGCCTGTGGCTTGTCTTTTTTATCAAGCATAGAACCAGTAAGGGCAGCCCCTCCTAATCCAATAACAGTACCTAAAAGACCCTTGTTAATTTTAGAAGGAGGAGTTACTGGTGGAGTTATTTTACTACGAGTAGTACCTGCAATACGTTTTGGTGTAGTGCGTGTAGCAGGTTTCATAGTACGTCCTACTTTAGTACCGCCACCTGTTACTGCACGTGAACCAGTAATAGGAACTAATGCAGTACTAGGTTTTTTAGTCATAGCTGTAGAAGGCGCAGGAACTACCGCTGTAGATTTTTTGCGACCTGTAGTGCGACTAACTTTTGGTTTAGCTTTTAATGTAGGACGTGTAGCTTTAATAGGTGGTGGACTAGCTTTAACAGTTGCACGACCCTTACCTGCAGTAGGAACACCTTCACCAATCTTACGACCCGGCTGACGTGAACCTGCACCTGCAATAGGTTCAAACTTACGCGCACCCTTTAAAGAACGGCGACCTGCTCTAACAGAAGGTGTCTTTGCCTTAACACCTTTTTTAGTAATTTGTTTTAAAATTTCAGTTAAAGTTTTAAAACCCATTTCTTTTAATGCCATTGTCTTAACCTTTCTTTGTCATAGCTTTGCCATAACCACGTAGTGCTGCACCGCAGCCTACACGCTTACCAGATTTCATTGTCTGTTGTTTTGGCATTACAATGTCCATTTGCTTTTCAAGGATAGACTTTGGTTTCTTTTGAGGTGCAGGTTTTTTATAAGGCATATTAGTAGTGCCTACTTTTTTACCTTCTTTATGACGGCTAACACCTGTTTTAGGGTCACGCTTAGTAAGACCAAGCATATCCGCAATCTCTTCTTTAGATAGGCCAAGTTCCTTTACCATTTTTTCAAACTCTGTTTTACCGCCTTTTACGGTTTTACCAGATGCCATTTTCTTTTTGTACATTGTACTTTTTCCTTTCGTACTCTTAGGACTCCCGCCCTTTTTCATTGTTAATTTAATTCCAAAGTCTGCTAAGTCTATTAATTCTACCATAGCTGCAGGACTATATTTCATACCAGTACCTATTTTTTTAAGCGTATCTTTTATTTTTTTTGTATCATATGTTTTAGTTTTATATGTCTTACCAGCCATTACTTCATAGCCTTTCCATATCCACGGAGGGCTGCACCACATCCACGTACACGTCCACCCTTTTTATATTTACGTCCTTGCCCACTTGGCTTTGACATACCCGGACGTTTTTTCTGCGCTTCTTTAAGTTTGCTTAGAGAAGAAGGATAGCCCTGACGTGAAAGCTTACGTACAGTAGAAGCAATGTTCTGTTGCTTTGGTAATTTAGGAATACCTTCTCCTTGACCAAGAACCTCAGAAATTTGTTTGCTTGTCATCTTAGGTGTAATATTTTTCTGGATAAAATCTATTTTTTCGCCCGGAGACATTTCTTTAAATGCCTCACGCAAGTCTTTACGTGTAGCAAACTCTGTTCCCGCATCCTTAGAAACTAATGGAGCATCTACACCTTCATACATATACTTTTTAGGATTTTTAATAACAGTATCAATATCACCTTTTTTAACTAACTTTATACCTTCTTCAGTTAAAGTTTGTTTGCGAGTACCTGTTGCAGTGCTGCCTCCACCTTGTGTACGCATTTCACGAAGTATACGAGCCGTTAATGAACGGCGTTCTTTCTTCTCATCTGGAGAAAGTCCTGAAGTATCTACCTTACCTTTTTCACGCTTTAGCTTTTGACCAAGAGTAAGTTTAGGTTTGGCTGCTTCTGTTTTAAGAAGCTTCTGACCACGGTGTTGTGGACCACGAGTACCAGCAAGCTTTGCACGGCTTTCTTGTGCTTTCTTATTTTTATCTGCTCTTTGTGCCGCAGTTTTACGTCCACGCTTACGACCTTTATAAGTCTTAGCTTTTGGTGCTGCTTTAGTTGTGCCTTTTACGAGTTCAACTACACCTTTAATAATTTGCTTTTTCATTAGTTACTCCCCGGAATGACTGGATTGTCTGCACCTGCAGGACTTGTTGCAGTTTCCATATCATCTCTTCTAGTGCGTCTTGCTTGGTTACGAAGTGATTCAACTGATTGCTGATAGCGTTGCTCAAACAGTTGACTGGTTGGATAGTCTTTCATAAATACCATTGCCTCTACCATAGAAGCATTAAACAGAGCATCATAACAATAATCACTAAAATAATTATTTTGTGTTGCTGATGTTAATGGTATAGGCTGTGCTACATATACAATACTAGCACTAACAGTTTGTGCAGGTGTAGGTGCTAAAAGAATTTTTGTATTATCTACTCTTGCATAATAATTTACAATATCATTTGTACTTGCACTTACAGGCCAGTAGTCACGAATAAACTCATCTGTTCTTTGAAGAACTTGAAATGTTTCTCCACCTAAATTATAATTAATATTTTTAATTGTACGTGTACCTACTGGTAAAGTAAAACTATTATCATTAATATTAAAGGTAACAGCGGTGGTTTGCACTAGACCATAGTCATCTAGTACACGTGTCAGACGTTCCTCTGCTCTACCTACAATTTTAGGGATATAGTTTAAAAACTCAGTGCCATCATTTTCTGTGGCAGCAATTAAGTCTTCAACCAAATAAGTATAATTAGCCATAATAGATTGCTACCGTTGCTGTTGATGTAGGAGCAGAAACTTTTACTGGTCCTACTACACGGATACCAAAATCAGGAATATAAATATCACTTGCATCTACTGCCGCAGTACCAACAAATTTAATATTGCTTCCACGCACATTTCCATAAGCATCTGTTTCATTTCCTGTAATTAAAAAAGTTCCTACACCAGAGTAAGTCACTCCTTTAATACGAGTATCTGCAACCGTAGTATTTGTGGTTGTATCCAATACAGCACCGCTGCCTGTTACAAACCCTTGACGAATATTTGTAGCCATTGTAACCTCATGTTGTTAATTAGTTAGTTATTAGTTTTTTTGACTATTCCTATTATACATAAAAAAAGAGGAATACGAAATAGTATCCCTCTTCTTTTTTTAAGTTTTTAGATTTTTATTCTTTTAGCCATCTGAACCAAAGAATGAACGCCAGTCAGACCAACCGAATGAATAACGCTCACGTGCCTTGAACCGGAGGTTACCAGTGTCAAAGTCAGGCTCCATTTTAGTTTGGAGGCCAGCACGTACAAACATCTTCGCACCGTTTGGACAATCGGTTTTTAGGAACCAAGCGTCAGTGTCTGTAAAGCGGCGGTTTACGTAGAAGCCACCCGGTACAAGACCCTGATTACGGATTGAGTTGATGTTGTTTACATTAGTTGCACCATTGGCAGCAGTAGTTGGGTTTACCCCAATTGTTGTTGACATTGTGCTGTTCAGAATCTGGTCAGCAGTAAATGCGAGGTCTGAAGGAATATGCAAAGACTTAGCTTGCAGACCAATCAGAATACCACGGTCATCTTTTGCTTTTGAGATTGAAATCAATGCAGACTCAAGTGAAGCTTCTGACAAGTCAGTAGCACCAATATAGTTTGACTGATTACCAGCACCAATGGTTGGGTGTGATGCAGAGAACAATGGAACACCATCGCCACCTACATATGTAGCATTAAAGCCGTTGTTGAACACGTCTGCAGCTTTAACCTGCTTGGTATTCGCCATTGCACGTGCAAGACCCCTCGCACGAAGTTTTGCAAATGTGTCATAGAGGTTGTCTTCCATTGCCTCTTCTGTCACTGCAAATGCAAGTGCGATAGTTTCATGTGTGTAACGTGCTGTGTAGCTTTCTTGTGCATCGTCATAGGATACAGCGGCACCTTCACCTTTAGTAGGTGCAGTACCAAATCCTGTGAACAATACTTCTTCTTCAAACGCACGGTCTGAATTTTCTGTTTCAAACAGAGGTGCGTGTTCGTCACTAACTTCTCCATACTCCATACCGAAAACGGCATTAAGACCGGGGAGAAGCTCTTTTGCAATACTTGCTCTATTAATAGCCATGATTTAATCTCCCTTATTAACCTAGTAGGTAAGCTGTGATTGTTGCTGGTGCAGTAACGGCAGCAGTCAAGAAGTTATCTGTATGCTGAATGAGTTGTACATTCAACTTTAGATAAGCATTCTCAGCAGCATTAGCTACATCATTGCCCGGTTCATCTACTGAATCCAAAGGACGACACATTGCGATACCTGTGGTGCGAGTAGCAGCGGCAATACCATGACCAGAAATACCTGTAAAGGTAGAACCTGAACCAAGGGTTACAGCAAAGTTTAGAGAACCATGAAGGTCACCTGCGGTTACAGACGCATCGGCCTGTACTTCAAATACTGCACGTGAGTCATCAGCAATCATAGCTTTCGCATTTGTTGCGGATGTACCTGAAGGCCAGTATTTGCTCCATTTTTGTTCACCATTTGCAACATACTGACAGCCCATGAATACACCTTGGGCTATTTCTGTTACAGTGGTTATAGCTTCCACATTCCCTGCATTAATACGGACAAGGTCGCCTGTAAAAATATTAGCAGCGTAGCCTGAAGCAATTGGGTACTCATTAGTGCCTTGATTGTTCGGATTACTACCACGTTTACGAGAAGGTCGGAAGCCGTTCAACGCTTTAGTTGAAGTCATATTATTTCTCCCATTTTAAAATTGCACTTACCAAATTATTTAATCCTGAAATTTAGGAGTACGTCCTTTGGTAACACTAGATTTACTTGTATTACGAATTGGCATACGAGAATCATTTTGACCCATAAGCTGTTGATTAACTGCATCAACCATCTCATGGCTTTTATTCTCATAGTACCGTTGACGACTTTGCGCTTTAGCCAGTGGCATTTTCGCTAGGGCCAAGTCTCCACGACAGACTGCTCCCATGTATCGTCCTTCTTCCCTCACGAAGGAAGTGTGTTGCATCTCAGGAACTTCATCTACGGATACAAACTGCCAGCCTTCTTGGACTTTTTTGCCAACATTTTTGTAATCGTCTTGCCCACGAAGATTAATACGAATCCAACGTAAGGCCAAGCCCTCGTTAGCAAAACGGATTCTAGTTTCGTCTGGAATATCAAGCATATTAGGCTCACGATATTCTTCAAACTGTTCCCTTGTATTGAGTTCACGAGACTCTACACTACGTGATGTTGTGGTATTACGTGCCATTTTAATTTCCTCCACGCTATTAACTGTAAACTGTAGTATATTCACCATCAGCTTTTTCTACTTTAAGCTTTTCGGCTGCATACTTATCCAGTGATATACCCCACTTTTCAGCAAGTCGGATGTCTTCTTTAGTAAGACGTACCTTCTTACCAGATGAGGCTGATGAAGTGCGTGATGCTCCACCTACCACTTGGGCAGGAGTTGACGCTTCCTGCTGGCGTTGTACTGTTTCAGTCTGCGTAGCGAACCGTTCTGGAAACTTACTACGAAGACGTGAATCAATCTCTTGATAAAAATCTTCATCAGAAGGGTCATACCCCTCCGCTTTTAATTCCGCGTCTGTTTCAAGAGCAAGCGTAGTCATTACGTTGTCTTGTCCAAACCAAGGATTTCGTCCAGCCCATTCAACAGCCATTCTATCGTACTGAGCAGCTTGTTGTGGGTGCTGCCCCTGTGGTTGCTGTTGAGGTCTTTGGACCTCCTGCTGTGGTTGTCTATATTGCTTTTCAAACTTTAGTGATGCTGAATCGTTTTGTGCGTTGCTCAAAAATTCTTGAGCCTGTACAATACGGTCAGTATCTCCTGACTCAAGTGCTTGTCTATAAGCATCTTTAGCCATAGCAATACGACTATTAATTTGTTCTTCAGCAGATTCAAAACTTTTTTCTAATGAAGTTCTTAGTTCCTGCTGTTGAGCCTTTAGTCGTTCTTCAAGTTCTTGTTGACGTGCAACCAGATTCTGAATCTGTTCTTCACGTTCCTTCTTCTGTTTTACGAGTTGTCGGATTCGTTTTTGTGCGCCAGACTGATGTTCTTCTTGCTCCGGGCTTCCACCTGTTTCAGGCGCAGCCGATGCTTTAGTCTCTTCAGTTTTTTCAACTTGTAGTTGAACTTCAATAGGAGCATCTACTTGTTCCTCTTGACCTTCAATTTCAAACTCAACTTTTTCTTCCTCTTTTACGGCGGGGGAAGTGTCAACCGTTGTCCATTCTTCAGACATTTAATACTCCTTTTACGTCAGTTGCGAATATGACGAATTACGCAATTGATTTATAATACATTATAAACAAAGCATACGCAATAGTTTACCCAAAGAAATTTTTAGGTTTATTACGTTTATTAACATTTTTCTTATGTACACCGGGTCTACGCTTCTTAGGGCGTTCAAAAGACTTAGTGATTAAAGGATTGTTATTCTTTGCCATTAGTGTGCTAGATTATAGGTAGGGTCCAGTTCTTTAGGGTCAGAGACAACCATAGAAATCTGGTCATCTAACAATAGAATAAGACGTACACCCTTATAGAGAAACTTTTGACCAGAGTGTTTACCATAACACACATAGTCACCTTCCTGACACCACGCACCGTTTGGATAACGCTTTTCATCAGCATAGGCATCCTTACCAATACGAAGTACTTTACCTACAGTAGTAAGGTAAGAGATATCTTCTCTGGTAGAATCTGGTAGAATAATACCACCTTTAGTTTCTGCTTTAACAGAAACAGGCCGTACTAAAATATGGTAACCGGGAATAATAGGAAGTACATCTGGGTCTGGTATTCCTTCGTGATTATTCCAAGCATCGTTAAGAATTGATTTACTCATATGAACTTGTTGCATTTTACTCCTCATCGTCTTCATATATCATTTGATTAACTACATTTTTGATTTCTGCTCTTGCCCATTCCAATCCAGAAATACGCCCAACAGAATTCATATATGAAGAATAATCCGAAGCGGCTCCAGATGCAAGCGAATTCTTTGCTGCATCCATTTCTTTTTGCAATATTTTATCAATTTCTTCCCAGAGCATTATACACCCTTCTTAGCGTCAGAGATAAGTTTAGTAATCATGTCTGCCGCTTTAAGCGTTTCGGTGTTTTTGGCACCTTCTTCTTGCTTGATGAGGTCTGCAAGGACTTCAACTGCCTTGATAGCCGCCTTTGAATTTCTATCTTTCTCTTTTTCATCAGCCTTCAGAGTATTCTCTGCTCCCACTTTATACGCATCCAGTGCCAGCTTTTGTTCTTTCAAATCAAGGTCACGGTTTTTAAGCGCACCTTCTGTTGCTTCTTTAGCAAGCTGTGCCTGAATTTTTTGTTTTTCAATATTCAACCTTTCAGCTTCCATCTGAACCATAGCTTGTTCTGGTGATGGTCCTGCTTGTGCAGCGGCTTGGTTAGCTTGCATAACTTGCTGTGCAGCGGCTACCATTACCTGCTCAATGACTGCAGGGTTCTGAGCATTCGGGTCACCTTCTGGGGCTTCTGCCATCATTTGTCTTGTTACACCATTAACTTGCTCCTGATATTTCATTACTACGTGTTCCTGAATATTAGCTTGTAGAATAGGTGCTACACGCTGCATAATAGGATTACCACCATTTGCGGGGTCTTGCATAAACATAGTTTTAATTTGAATGTGGGCATCATGGTTCTGTCCTGCAAACGCTTTAATAGGTAAGCCTTTAGTTGCTGCTTCAATATCTGTAACAGGGTCAAGAGGTTGTGCCTGTGGTTTGTCAGGTAGAATTTTATCAAGGTTAGGAATGTTAGCCGCATTAAGTAATGTACGGTTTAGTTCTTCCATATTAAACATTCCCGGAGGAGATGTCTGTGCTAACTGCATTGCCATCTGTGTCATCATAAGGCGGTGAGCAGAAGACGGAATGTTAGGGTCACTAACCGGAACAACGTCTACACGTCCATCAAAGTCTTTACGGAATACATTCTCAGAAATACCCGGAACATCATAAGGATATTCATTAGGTAGGCTTTCATAGTTAATACGTGCAAGGATTTTAAATTCATCCTTTTGTGATTTATGTAAACGCTTATGAATAGCTGAGAAGAACTTACTAGAAGCTTCTAACAATGCCATAGTTGTACCTACTGGTCCATAGTTAGAACCTTCAGTAATTACTTGTTCTGTTGTATCAGCAAACTTTTGACCTGCCGCTGCAGTAAACTGCATCATATTAAACAAAGTAGCCGATGGTTCTTTGTACGGTAAAGGTACAATGGACTTAGACAAGTCCATACCTGTTGCTTCTACTTCTTTAAACTCACCCGGTGCAATAGGGTCATTGTCTCCTACTACACGAACACCTTTAGCTTTAAAGCCGCCGGGAAGGTTAGCAAACTGACCTGCATCAATAAGGCTACGCATAGCTGCAGTGGCAGACATAGTAAGGTTACCAAGAAAGTGGATAAGACCAAGACCATAGAAACCAAAGCCCGGAACAAAACGATAATGAGTAAAGAACATTTTCTTTTCTTTATTTTTATCATCTTCATTCCAGTTACGTCTGATAGACAATACTTTCTGTGAACTTTCTTCAATAGTTACAATGTACGGACAAGCAGTAGGATAGTCTTCTAGTTCAAGATAACAATGCTGTTCTAGTAGTACATACTGTTGGTCAAGGTCTGAAGAAGGAGACAACCCAAGAACCGTGTCCATCTTTTCAGTCAAAGCGGATTGTTCTGGGTTGTAAGGGTCTGGAAGGTCTATGTCTGCATACATACCAGATACCATGCCTTGTGCTATTTCTCTTGGACTACGGTATAGTACATGAGTATAGCGGTCAGCACGGCGTAGGTCTGTAGCATAGTAAGACACATAGAACTGGTCAATAGGTACAAACTCACTTACTGGTCTGTCTACTGAACCATCAAAATATACTTTCTTAAATGCAGAGCCTATCAACGGCAGGTGAAACAGCATACGTTCAAACTCATCAAAGTACTCAGGCATTTGCTCAGTAAGTTGATAGTTCATAAAGTTTTGTACACGGTTACCTTGCCGTTGACGCTCCACGGTAGCATCTCCAAGAACTTGGGTTTTGACTGGACCACTGGAAGGAAAGAGTTCTTGGGATGCACGTGACTGGAATTTAACTGCTGACTCAATCAGCAAAGGATGGACAGCGGTTGCTGCACCCTCAAAGGGTTCTGTAGTTTCTTCAAGCTTTAGGCCAAGCAAGTCAAATCCTCTTTCAAACATGGACTCCCACTCTGAACGAGATGCTTTATCTGCTTCAAACTTTTCATAGACTTCTGCGCCAATTTGAATAAGAGTGTCTTCATCAAGAGTATCAACTAGATTATCGTAGAAACCTTCTACATCAAAACCCACTTCCATCTCCATTTCAAACATTTCACCTTCTGGACTAAAAGAAACTTCTACTTCTCCTGTCTCAGGGTCAACTTCATAACTGACATTGTCTTCTGATTCTTGATTAATATTTAATTGAATGATGTTGTTCATGCCTTCAGGAATCACATCATTAGGATTTTTTTCTATTGCCATTATCTTTCCTACCAGTTAAATTAAGATTTTTATATTATAGCTTTAAGTTCTCCAATATGCAACCCTCTTTCTTGTTCTTGGTTCATCTTCCCATGAAGGGTCTTCAGGGTGAATAAGGTTCCAACTGTCTTTCATATAATGAATAGCCATAGTCATACAGTCCACTTGGTCATCGTGTGCGCCATTAGGAAAAGACATACACTCAGAGTACACATCATCTGCCCATATTTTATCTGCAGGTAACCATACACGACCTGCCTCCATCATTGGAGTTGCTGCATACACACGCGACACTTTGTCTCTATCAGGAAGGTAGTCTAGTACAGGAAGCCCCGCCCTACGCATATCCTGCAGCAAAGACTGACCGGATGCCTTCTTTTCAATAATACATACATCAGGTCTAAAGTCTGCATAAAGTTCCTGTGCTTTACGTCTTAGTTCAGGATATTCAAATCTACCTCTTGTATTACCTAATAATATAATATTACTTTGTCCTTCTTCTATACCATATTCATTCTGCTCAAACGTGTAGAAGATACCCCATGTTTGTATTACACTGTAGTCAGCAGTTCTAGCTGTACTAAAAGCTGTATCATATGTTTGTAGTATAAAGTCACATGGTGGTGGTTCATCATCTTCCCACACCTGTATCCATTTCTTTTTAATAATACCACCGTCATCAGGAGAAGGGTCCTGCATATATAATGCATTCCAGTACCTGCTACCATTTGCTCCTCTGATTTCTTGCTCATCAATACGTAGTAACTCATCTGGCTTCCACTCAGGAAAGTAAGATGTACCCTCTGGTAGCCCTAGTAACTCTGCAGCTTCTTCATTTAGCCACGCAGGAATACTAATTACTTCCCAAGGATATGCTGTTGTTTCTGTATTTGATTCTTGTTTTAACAACCACCCACATAAATCATCGTAGTGGTATCTAGTATTAATAATAATAATTGCACCATTAGGCATGATACGAGTTCTAAGACCTGCGGGCCACCATTCCTTAATGTACCTTCTACCTGCTTCTGAGATGGCATCTTCTTCAGACATAACGTCATCTAGTAGGGCTACGTGTGCGCCACGTCCTGCCACCTGACTTCGTACACCTGCAGCATAGTAGGAACCATTCTTATTCGTCTTCCACTTACCTGCGGCCTTAACATCACTCCTCAAACTAATATCACGAAAAATCCGCTGGAACCTTGCGGTTCCGACTACGTCACGCACTGTACGTCCAAAGTCACTTGCAAGCTGCTCTGAGTGTGACAGAGACATAATCTCATGGTTACCATTATTACCTATGTACCACGCAGGGAATAACTTACTACAGATTACAGACTTAGAAGAACGCGGTGGTAGGAATACCATCAATCTCTTTACATCCCCATCTACTACACCCTGTAGCTTCTGACACAGTAATTCAATATGTTTACCCATCTTAAATTCAGATATAAGAGTAGGTGCAAATATCTTTACAAAGGTAAGGAAGTCTGTCCTTGCCATCATATCTGCATATTCATTTAATTTATCTTTAAGTGTTATGTAAGGAGCAGATTGTCTATTGTCTTCTTCTGTATTGCCATCTAACATTAAGTATTAATTCCTTCTGTCTTTGTACATTTAAACTGTAATACTACAACTGGTGGTGTCCTTTCATCAGTAACAAAGTCACGCATCATTTCTGCTGCACGTGCTTTACATTCTAATTCTGTTTTATAAGGTCCACGTCTATCTTGTAATTCTATACAATCTTTATCTAATAGGCAAGCCAATACTAATGCCTCAAACATTTTAATACCTTCCTTAATAAAGTGTGACATATATATCACACCTCTTTGTAAATCGTATTATAGCATATTGCATAGTCATAAGAAATATGTTATTTTCTATTTAGTCCAGCCGGGGTAAATATATACCTCCCCAGACCCGACACACCCCAGTTAGTGTTCCTAATAGACATCAGAGAGAACAGCAAAGTTAGTCATAACTAGGAAGCCCCCGGAGTAATACTAATTATTTTATAATAATTATTACTACTATGAATTACCCTTTATTTTTTTTAAATATATGTCAGGGGTATATTATATATATAAATGTCAAGCAGTTTTTTTGGTGGGGGTTCTCTAAAGAGTCTACCTAATCTGTCAGAATTTTGACAGAAGAATCCTTTTCTCAACACAAAGTGTTGCATAAATGTCACAGTCAATCAAAATCTTTATAGATTTTGTTAGACAACTGTTGCATAAATGTCACACTTCATTGCGTATACATCACCCCTGTCAATTCCTTGACACCTACCCCCACCCCTATGTCATTTAATTGACACTCTTAGTGTCAAAACTTTGACAGTTCTATGAAGATTCTAAGGAATCTTTGTAAGAGGATGTGTATAGTGTCAATTTCCTGACACCTACCCAAGCCCATACAATCCAATCACATACCTGCAAGTAATTGATAAATCTTATTATTATTTATGATAATAAGATATATCAAGCTTCGGTTTTCCAAAGCAGCAATCGTCAATTTTTTGACAGTTTGATGAGCCAATCCTGTGCTGCATTATGCGACATGATGAGGCATACGATGAGCAGTAATACTGCTTAGTGTCAAAATTTTGACGAACCTTTTAGTATAGCCATTGTGAGTTCTTACGAACAATGGCGTAACTAAGATAGCGGTTTTGGAGGCCGAATGAAATGGAAAAGCTTTACACATTGCTGAATACCAAAGCGGATAAGATTGCATCACTATCACAAGAGGCTGCAGAGGCTCACTTGTATGCAATTTGCCTTGTCTCTCAAGGCAAGACACGTGATAGAACTTGTTCTATATCAGAACAAGTTGAGTTTGAATCACTTTGTGATTTGGCGTTTGAATGGTTCTGTCAAAAGTTTGACGTTCCATACTTTGGCGCATATTATGGTGAGTAATACTCACTGGAATTTGCAGGGTTTAATATATATATCTACTACTACTTATGTAGTAGATATATTTTAAGATGGGGATTTTGAAAGGACTGGAAAATGCATATTACAATTCAAGCAACAACATGGAATGTTGACAATGATTGCCTATTTGAAGTATCTTCAAATGATGGTGAGGTCTTAGCCATTGTGGATGGCTCAGAGGTTCAAGACATAGTGTCTTGTGGATTTGTACATAAAGGACAAGTATTGTCCTTGGAGGTTTAGGACATGGTCAAAGCAGTACACTTTATCGGTTTTAGAACCGATAGCCAATATCTGGCAGCTATCAAAATATTTGGTAAGCCAGACTTTATTCACCAGTTCCATGACTATAGAAGTCATGGTGATATAGACTTTGACAATGACTTGATTGTCTTTGGTGCGAAGGGTCATATTGACCCTGACCCAAGGTTCAGCGACCAAGACCATGCAAGGTTTTAAATAAATACTCTCTACTACTTATGTAGAGAGTATTTTTTAAGAAGGGATTTTGAAATGTTGAAATTGAAACGATTGTCTACTGGTTACTACAAAGTAGTAGGATATGGTATTACTATTTACAAATCAATAGAAGGTAACTATTGGTTTTGTAGTTATACTACAGGCTGCTATCAAAAACTGAGTGATGCCAAAGCAGATTGCTTTGCCCATCTCAAAGAAGATGGTTTGGTAGACTGACTATTAAATAAATACTCTCTACTACTTATGTAGAGAGTATTTTTTAAGTTAACATTTGGAGATTGGAAAATGAAACAGGTTACTGATAAGTATGGTGATGTAATGAATGAGATTGCCTTGCGTCATGTTGGCAATGGTGATTTGGTTAAGAGAAAGCCAGATGCCAAGGCAGTCTATGTCGTAAATCATTACGACAGAGCCAGTAAAACTTACAGTCTTTCAGACTGGAACGATATGAACAGAGAGATTTTCCTTAAACCATCTACAATGGTTTATGTCGGATTTACTTTCTAGCTATTAAATAAATAGTGTATATACTTTAGTGTATACACTATTTTTTAAGATGGAGATTCGGAATGCTGAAATTAACCAAAACAAAATCGTCAGAATGGCTTGGCAATGGCTTTGGCAGTGGTACTGCTGAATGGGTAGTGGCTGGGCATGAAAACATAGCAGTAAAAAAACTTGGCTTCTACTGGTTTGCAGTAGACTTGAACGAATACACAATGTTCAACAATAGACAAGTCAATAAAAAGATAGCACGTTCTGAAACTAAGAACGGATTGCTTGAAATTTTGGAAACTAAGATTTAAATAAATACTCTCTACTACTTATGTAGAGAGTATTTTTTAAGATGGAGATTTGAGATGGATGTTGAAATTTATAAATCGCTTTCAATGTATGACTTTGCAATGGATGTATATCAAAAAGCTATGCATATGAAAGTAAACCAAAATGCTGAACATTATGATGTTCAGGAAATTATTAACTATCTACAATTCATTGTAGATACAGACAAGTCGGGGTCTTAAATGGTAAATTTTCTAATATGTTTATATATGGTTTGTACTGGCATGATTGTCTTTGTCATGGCATCTTTAGATGGCAATGGGCTGTTTGTCTTTGGCTCATTGGCTTGTATTGTTGGTGGTATCATGTTAATGATACAGGAAATTTCAGAAGGGAATGTGTAAAATGTTTGTAAAACATCAGTCAAAGATTATGAAATGGGCAATGACAAAGCCTGACAATACCTTTAACCTTGTGTTAATGGTATCTCTATCAATCAGACAACCTTGGTCAGTAATTGGTAAACAATTACAAGACGTTCAGGAAAATGGCATGGCATCCAAGTTCCTATTTGGTTCAAAGAAAGAACTATATGCTTACATGATGGACAACAAACAAGATATCAAAGATATCTTGAAAGCAACCAAAGCTGGTAAAGTTTCACAAGCTGACTGCCTGTATAGATTAACACAAGTACCCGGACTTGGTCTTGCCAAGGCTGGCTTCGTAATGCAGCTTGCCATCGGAATGGCTGGCTGTATTGATAGTCACAATGTGACTATGTATGGTGTCAATCCTAATGCTTTGAAGATGGGCAAGGTCAAAGCTGAGAAAGCTTTGGAGAAAGCCAAGATGTATCTTGAACTGTGCGATAAGCTTGGCGGCACTGAGAAGCTATGGGATAACTGGTGCAACTTTGTTGCAACAAGACATCCAAAACATTTTGAAGATGGGTATGATGTATCAGCAAGGCATTGCTCATACCTTGGAATTAAACCTCAGTCTTTTATGGAAAGACTGTTTAGCTAGAGGATTAAGAAAATGTCTAAAGAAATCTGGATTACCAATACAGTTATTGGTAACGATTCCAAAGAGATTAAAGCAAGGTTTGCTGTAATCGGTGAGAGAGGCGAGAATAATATTAGTAATAATATTATCTGGACTAACTGCAAAGAAGATGCTATCGCTTGGTTCAATCGGAGGGTAAGCAATGCAGGAGCAGCGAAGGGGCAACCCGCCGCAACAAATAGAATTGTTGACACTAAAACTGGCAAAGTAATTGCCAGCCAAATGGAAATTTAAGGAGATATAAAATGTCTGTAAGATATGATGTAGATAAAATGACCTTTGACATTGTCAAAGATGGTTTGATTGAAGCCTTGGAAGAAAGCAAAGATGAAATCTTTGGCAATCAATATCCAGAGGATATGTTGCATGAAATTGTGGACAGTAATGTCCCAATTTATCACAGTGATTTGGCAGACATTCTGTCTGAAGATACAAGGTTTGCATTTGTAGAAGATGATGGCTTATTGCCAGAGCATCCAGATGTATTTCAAATCATTAGCATTTCAATATATGAAAAGCTAAGTGACATTGCATATATCTGGTTTGAAGATAACAGATTATTGGAGAATGAAGATGCATAAAAATTGTATTACATTACTTGGCAGTAATGATATCTTTCATGGTGTAGTCTGGAGAGATATGGACGAAGCAAACTTGGAATTTACCAAGTATAAAATTCAAGAGATGCTTGATGCCTGTCATTCTCTTATTGAAGGACACCTCAAGGATTCTGATGCCGCTGGCAAGATGGTTGACCAGTTAATAAATAACTGGCAGCGAACCGGAATGGTAGAGTAAACTTTAAATATATATAACCCTCTCTTATGAGGGTTATATATTTTAATACAACCAAATTGGAACTGGAGAATGAAAATGACTGGTGCAGATTATGTGTACAATAGAAAAGATGGTGGACAAACATACTGCTATGGCAGTGTCCAAGAGGACAGCAACTTTGAGGTTGTCTGTGAGGATGAATATAACGATGGCATCTGGGCAGGTGAGGTAGGCTTTGAGCCTAAGACTTGGCCTCAAGTATGTGAATACTTGGAGAAATATTATGATGCCAAGATTGAACAGTTAGAATCCTGTTAGGAGATTGACGATGGCTAAAAGAACTACTGCGAAAGACATAGAAGGACATGAACAAATCATAAAAGATTTTTTCAATGCCTTTCCGGCTAATCGTGATACCTATGAAGCACCTGAAGGTTACTCATGGGATACACACATCTACCACCACAGTCGTAGAGACAGAAAACATGGTGGTACACATGACTATGCGCCAAAAGTTGGCGGTGATTGGTTTGGCAATAAGGTTATTGCAAAGTCCCAATCTAAATGGCATGGCACTGGTGGAAATTATAGAGTATACACAACAATGCTTTGCATAAAGGAGAAGTAACATGGAAACAGCTAAGAAAAAAATCACAGTACGTTTTGTAGTTGAGCAGGACTTTGAAGTAGAGGTCAGGGATAGTAAGCTTGGTATGGGTAGTTTCTTTGCCATCGGAGATGTCATGGTGTCCAGTGGCTATGACCAATGGGATTTGTTGACACATGAGGGCATCTTTGATAATCCTGTTGGTGACATGAGGCCAGTACATGACAGCCATTTGTTTGATGCTAACCTTTACAATCTAGGACTACACAGTGAGTACATCCAGCCGTGGTTGTTTGAAGGTGAAACAGACAAAGACCCATACGAAGATGAGGAGATTGATAATGACTGAATGGCGTAACATAAAAATCCCCTTGGCTTGGAGTGATACAGGACAGTTCTATCTGTCTGTCTTTCAAGCAGGAGATAAAGACCTTGAATGTGTACCTGTTCGTAGGTATAATGATGGGGAGACAGTATTGATGGGGGAACCTATAAAGTTTAAGGATTCAAATAAGTTCGTAGAACTTTTGAATGATGCCCATAGAGGGTGGTTTGATGCATGGACAGACAAGGAGGACTACTTAGATGGCTAAGAAAAAGCTAGTGTTTAAGAAGATTGCAAAGGCTCACAAGCTTGAGCGTCAGGCGAATCGCAAGGCCAAGTATAACTTGGTATGGAAAAACTTACTGACACCAGAAAAGAAGGAGGTTTAAACTATGTTTAATCTTGTTAAGAAAATCTTTGGTACTACCCCAACCACCACACAAGCTATCATTCGTAACCCTATTGGCAACAAGAACTTGTTGTTCCGGCGTACCACTAGCAGGTATGCACCGAAGGGTAGCTTCTCTGAGAACGTGGGTTACTTCTATGTATCCCGCAACCCTGAGAATGGCAGGTTTATTCCCCGCCAAGAAGGTTAAGCATTATAATACTACCTACTATACTATGTAGTAGGTAGTATATAAACCACTCAAAAAAGGAATGAGATATGCAAAGCATTGTAGTTTACACAACCGAAAAAGAAAACGTAGAAGCAGTAAAAGACTGGTACTTTGGACAGTACCCACGACTAGGTTATGATACTAGGGTTGCCAGTATTAAAGATACTGATGATGGCAAGGTAGACATTACCTTTGAACGACTAGCATCTTGTGATTGAAAGGAGAATTGAAATGGCTAAGAATATTTTTGCAAAGACTGTAGATGTAGACAATGCATATGCAACCTATCGTGTGGACAACCCACGCAATGGTATGTATTTTGAGTGGAAGGTATTGAAGGCATGGCAAGGCCGTGATAAGGAAGATACCAAGCCCTACTCACGTTGGTTCTGCGCTGTCAAATCACCAATGACCAACGATAGCTGGGAGATGGGTGACGTTTATGTCTCTGAAATCAAACAGTTAGCAGACCTTATTGATGCAACACCCGAATGGAAATCTTATGAAAAAGTATGAGGTCATGGCTATAGATGCGGTGCAGAAAGTATACATTGTCCAAGCGGAGAGTGTAGAAGATGCCGTTGAAATGGTAGTGGAGCAGGACGTAGAGCCTGTAGACACAGAGATAATGATATCTGAAATTGAAAGTGTAAAGGAGATTAGATATGAAAACTAAGGGAGTTGTAGTACCCTCACATGAACTTAGCCAGATGGTGATTAACCTTTGGGAAGGTTACTACCACCTCAAGAGTATTGACTGTCACATTTCGGCAGAAAATCTTTTGGATATCATACGAAAGTATGGTAAGAAATTAGAGACAAATGGATATTGGAAGGGTGATAACGATGTTACTACATGAGTTTTATAGTGATGCAGATTGCAGCCGTGGTGATGGAGCCTATCGTAAAGCCTCAGTCTTTAAGGAGACTGATGGTTCTTACACTGTAATTATGATACAGGACACAGCAATCATAGAAGAACGCAACATCACTGGACACAGTGAGACATATGCTGAAGACTGTGCAGAAAATTGGGTGCTTGGAGTAATCAAATGATTACCGAATGTCATACATTATTGTGTGTATTCAATCAGTTACCAACACTGGACACACAGGATTACTTTGTGTCTGGTGTCTTAATGTTATACGCCGTACTGATGGCGTTGTTTCTTTACTTAACATGGAAGGACAAGCTATGACTAAATATATGACAATCGTTTTAGATGGACGAACCGATGAAATAAAAAGAAGCACTGTTAGAAATGAGCATGATGCACAGACAGGAAACATAGACCATATAGATTTCCAAGAACTTAGAGATTTTCTTGACCATTCTGTTCCTTATGGACAATGGTCATTTGATATTACTTCAGACGAGTGCGATGATATTGGCTTTGATTCTTATGGTTATGAGACAGTTAGTATTCAGGTAAATCTTGATGTTAAAAAATGTAGTAGTATGGTGGCATATATGAAACACAAAGCCGCACAAGAATTGTGGAAAGAAGATGCAACATCAAAGTTAGCATACCGAAGACTTCACGATGAGATGGAAGAAATATATCAAAGCAATGGAAAAAATATAAATGATTCATGGAAACACTTACACAAAATTAGTGGTGACCCTGAACTAACAAGAGATTATATCAACACATACAAGGAGAACATGAATGAGTAGTACATACCATTGTATGGTGATGGGTACTGTTGTGAGACACATAGCAGTAGATGCACCAAGCGTTGAGGTTGCAGAGATGGAAGCCATGAAAGAGTGGAAGTCTTTGACAGGTGGAGAGTTTAATACCTGCGAACTTGTTGAAATGTGGGAAGAAATTGAGAAGGAGAATGACAATGATAAAACTTGAACTGACTAGCAAACATGGTGGCAAACTATTTCTTGTTGGTGATGTCTGGGCTGTCCATCAAGACAGCAAGAAAACTACCATTCAAAATGGTATGAACAACAACGGCGGGTTTACTGTTGAGGAATCATACGATGAAATAGTTGGCATGATAAATAAACAGATGGATACATATCCCTTGACAAAACCTAAGAGGTATATTAAGAATGCTTAGACATGAAGAGTTTATGAAACAGAAAGCAAAGGAGTTATATGATATGACTATTCTTAGAGATTGGCAGACTAAACAAATTACAATAACACTTGAGCAACGCCGTGAACTTCTGAGCGTTTACAATAACATCAAAGACGCATTGCAATATGCAGATGATTGTCGTACCCTAGAACTCAGACACTTGGACAAGATGGAAAGGGCTATGATGTCCTTGAGAGAGATTGTTAATCTTGAACCACAGAAAGATAGTGATGGGCATAGTATGTGGTACGCTGACTATGTATTGAAGGAGGACACAGATGAAAGCATTTAATTACACAGACCATTCGGAGGTTCCAGATGTTGAGTTATCTCTTGTTGAAGATTGTGCTGATTGCCCTGCTAGTCAGTTGGACATTAGCGAGATAAATGAATTCTTAAATGAGTATCACAATCACTTTGATGGTCAGCCCTCTTGGGAACAAGAGTGGGAAGACTTTGGCGAAGTGTATGATGACGAACCTGCCTACATATAGAAAGGAGTTTCAGTATGCAAAACCTTTGGGAAAAAGATAAGAAGCGTTTGTTCAGGGAATTGTATCAACAGTACATGGATGAGGGCTATGATTCCAAAGAGGCTAAGAAGTTAGCCAGTGAGGAGGCAGATGAAATCTATACAGACAGCGAGGGCTTTGCCTTCAACCTCGCTGCTATGGAGGATAGGGATGACACCTGAACTGTTAGAGGAATACACTGGTGATACAGGCAGAGAAGCTGTCATCTATATTGTAGATGAGAAGCTTAGTATGTGGAGGTATTCATATGAGATACTGCTTGCTGAGAAAGGAAAAATAGTAGGTAAACATGAAACAGATATGCTTGAGTATGCAAGACAACTTGCAAAGCGTTGGATAAAAAAGGGAGAACTGACACATGGAACTAAATGAATATCAAAAACTCGCAATGAAAACTGCCATCTTTCCAGAGGACATGGGCATCTACTATGCATCACTTGGACTAGCAGGTGAGGCAGGTGAGATTGCAAACAAGGTTAAGAAGTTTATCCGGGATGGGCGTACACCAGAGAAGGAGAAGCAGCTTGCCTCAGAACTTGGTGATGTCCTATGGTATATCGCTTGTGTGTCTGAGACTTTGTCTATTGACCTTGAGGATGTGGCAAAGGACAACCTGTATAAGCTGGCTGAACGTCAACGTAATGGAACCTTACAAGGTTCAGGTGACAATAGATGAAACAGATAAAGCTTGAAAAGACTGGCAAGTTTCCTTATAACTTTGAACAGACAGACGATGCGAATGAATGGATAGAGGACAGGGCAAGGCTTGCCAGAGCCATAGGACTACAGACAAAACAGACTGAACGTATGCTGTATGTCCTTGACAGGGGTGAGGTGCTTGCCTTATACTACTATCGCTAACACAGGAAGGAGATGTTATGCAGCAACAAGAACCATCAAAAGAAATAGGCCGTGGAGAATGCAATGCTTGCGGCTCATCAGATGGCAATGTCCTATTCAATGACGGACATAAGTTTTGCTTCTCATGTAATACATACACAGGTAAGAAAGGGGATGACCATATGAATGTACCTAATCAAACAGCACCTATTCGGGGTGTCTATCAGAACCACTTTACCAAAGGTCAGGTCAATGCGTTGTCTGACAGAGGCATCAGTCAGGAAACCTGTAGGTTCTTTGGGGTTGAGTCTGTTCGTGATGCAACCGGACAGATTACCAAACACATCTACCCATACCACGATGCAGAAGGCGCACACGTTGCCAACAAGGTCAGACAGGTACAGACCAAGGGCTTCAATGCAGAAGGCATACTACCGCAAGCAACTCTGTTTGGTCAGAAACATTTCCAGCAAGCGGGTAAGTTCATTACCCTATGTGAGGGTGAGGTAGATGCCATGTCTGCATACGAACTGATGGGTTCCAAGTGGCCTGTCGTGTCAATCAAGAACGGCGCACAGTCTGCCTTGAAAGATGTGAAGGCTCAGTATGATTACCTCAATAAGTTTGAGACAATCGTTCTATGCTTTGACAACGATGAGCATGGTAAGAAAGCTGCTAATGCAGTGGCTCAACTCTTTGAACCTAATCGTTGTAAGATTATGGACATGGAGTACAAGGATGCCAATGAATATCTCAAGCACAACAAGCGTGAAGAGTTCAATCGTGCATGGTGGAATGCAAAGCAGTATACACCTGCAGGTATCTTCAACCTTGCCGACATTACTGACCGAATGTATGCGGAGAACAACAGGGAAACAGTACTCTATCCCTATCAGGGATTGAACGATAAGCTTTTTGGAATGCGTACTGGTGAACTTGTTACACTGACAGCGGGTACTGGTGCTGGTAAGTCAAGCCTGATGCGAGAACTTATGCACCATCTACTGACACAGACTACACACAACGTAGGTGTATTTTCCCTAGAGGAAAACATTACACAGACTGCCTTCCACCTTATGTCTGTTGAAGCTAATGACCGCATCTACATTGACGAGATACGAAAGAACTACACGATGGAACAACTCAAAGCTATTGAGGAAAAGACCATTGGTACTCGCAGGTTCTTTGCCTTTGACCACTTCGGTTCAATGACTACTGATGAGATACTCAGCCGTGTACGTTACATGGTCAAGGCTCTTGATTGTAAGTTCATTCTGATTGACCACCTATCCATCCTTGTATCAGGCTTAGAAGGTGCAGATGAACGGCGTAACATTGACCAGCTTATGACTAAGCTTCGTAGTCTGGTGGAAGAAACACAGTGCGCTATGTTACTTGTGTCTCACTTGCGTAGGGCATCAGGTGACAAGGGGCAGGAAGAAGGTAAAGAGATTTCTCTTAACCATCTACGTGGCTCACATAGCATTGCACAGATTAGTGATGCAGTCATTGCACTTGAGCGTGACCAGCAAGCCAAGGATGAGACACAGGCTAACACAACTACAGTTCGTGTCTTAAAGAATCGTTATGCAGGTGAGACAGGTATCGCAACCTACTTGCTATACGATAAGAAATCTGGTAGGATGTCGGAAATTGACAACCCCTTTGAGGTTAAGGATGACGCAACAGAGATGGAGGATTTCCTTTGAAAGTAGCACTAGACATTGAGACAGATGCGATTGATGCCACAGTGATACACTGTATCGTGGCTCAAGACTTAGCATCTGGTGATGTCAAGAAGTGGTATGGTGATAACATCAAGGACTTCGCTGCTTGGTCTGACAATGTAGATATCTTTGTCATGCACAACGGCGTGTCCTTTGATGCACCAGTATTGAATAAGCTAACAGGAAGCAACATCCCACTTAGAAAGGTGAGAGACACGCTTATCCTGTCTCAGCTTCTTGACCCATCATTGGAAGGTGGACACTCACTCGCAGCATGGGGTGAGCGTCTTGGCTTTCCCAAGATTGAATACAAAGACTTCTCTTCTTTCAATGAAGAGATGCTAACTTATTGTGTAAACGATGTAGAACTTACAGTTAAACTGTATGAACATCTACTACCTATGCTAAAGAAATATTCTAAGAAGAGTATTGAATTAGAGCATCAGGTAAGAGCCATCGTTGACAGACAGGAACACAATGGTTTCAAGCTTAATGTTGTTGAGGCTTCGTGCTTAGTTGCACGGCTCACACAAGAGGCAGTAGCCATTGAAAGAGAAATGCAGGGTATCTTCCCACCTATTGTTACTCAACGCTACTCAGAGAAGACTGGTAAGCGTTTAAAGGACAATGTAGAAGTGTTCAACCCTGCATCACGACAGCAGATAGGTAAACGCCTAATGGAGAAAGGTTGGAAGCCGAATAACTTTACACCTACAGGACACCCCATCGTAGATGAAGGTGCATTGAAGGATGTAGATATCCCAGAGGCAAAGAAAATTGCACACTATTTGCTGTTACAGAAGAGGGTGTCGCAGGTTCAGTCTTGGCTGAATGTTGTGAAGGACGATGGTAAAGTTCATGGTAGAGTTATTACCTTGAAGGCTATCAGTGGACGCATGGCTCACAACTCACCCAACATGGCACAAGTACCAGCGGTGTACTCACCTTATGGTAAGGAGTGTCGTGCTGTGTGGATACCTAGTAATGATAATTATGTATTGCTAGGCTGCGATGCCTCTTCCTTGGAGTTACGATGTCTTGCACACTATATGTGTGATGACAACTTTACTAAAGAGGTTGTCAGTGGAGACATCCATACTGCAAACCAAAAGGCGGCTGGACTACCTACTAGAGATGATGCCAAGACATTCATATATGCACTCATCTATGGCGCAGGTCCAGCCAAGATTGGTTCCATCGTAGGTGGTGGAGCCAGAGAAGGTAAGACCATCATGGATAAGTTCATGGCTAACCTACCTGCCTTGAAATCTTTGCGTGATAAGATTGACAGAGCAGCTAGTAGTGGTTATGTTCGCGGCCTTGATGGTAGACTACTAAAGGTACGACAGCAACACGCTTCAGCTAACCTTCTATTGCAGGGTGCAGGGGCTATCATTTGTAAAGAATGGCTGCGTCAAATAACATTGGCTGCGCGACAGGGCTTTGACTATCGTCTTGTCGCCAGCATCCACGATGAATATCAGTTTGAGGTACGCTATGACCAAGCAGAAGAGTTTGGTAAGTTAACTCAGGCAGCTATGAAACGTGTAGAGAAAGAACTAAATGTTCAGTGTCCACTTGACAGTGAATATAAGATAGGTAACAACTGGTCTGAAACACACTAGAAAGGAGACAACATGAATAATTTAGAACCATCAAAAGAAAATCGTAAGAAGTTTGATTTAGATTTAGAGTATGGTAAAGTGCGTGAGCAAGCCGTAGCAGATATGCTTCAAGGAAAAAAGATTGAAGTAAAATCTGAGCGTGATGTCTGGCAGAACACAGGTAACATAGCGATTGAATACGAATCGTATGGTAAACCTAGTGGCATTGCTGCAACGGAAGCAGACTACTGGTTCCATAACCTATGTATAGGTGATGACATCTTTGCTACTCTTGTCTTTGATACAGACAGTCTACGCCGAATCATAGACAACCTAGACTATAAAAGGTCTGTCTCAGGTGGTGACCACAATGCATCCAAGATGTACCTTCTAAACTTACAGAAACTTTTTTCATCTGATGTAATAAAAGCATACAAAAAAGATGTTGACAGGGCTGCTTAGTTCTGTCACAATACACTCACATTAACGAAAGCGGCGATGACCGCATCACAGAAAAAAGGAGAATTAATATGCCAGTACTTTCAGGAAAATCTTTTTGGGCAGCAATCGCAACACCTAACACAACCTTTGAACCAGTATGGTCAATTGATGTGGCACTCACTGGTCAGGAACTTGCGAAAGCACAGAACCTTGGTCTTAACATTAAGAACAAAGGTGATGAGCGTGGTGATTTCGTATCACTAAAACGTAAGGTAAACCGCCGTGATGGTTCAGAGAACACTGCACCTGCACTAAAAGATTCTCAGAAACGTGACATGGGTAAGACCCTTGTTGGTAACGGCTCAGATGTGAACGTCTTGTTCAAGACATATGAGTGGGAGTATGCAGGTAAGTCAGGCATTGGTGCTGACCTACAAGCAGTACAGGTTGTGAACCTGATTCCTTACGGTGACTCTGAAGACTTTGACGTTGTTCCTAGTGGGTTTAATGCTGCTGAAGATGCGTTCTCTGACGACATCCCCTTCGGCACTTCAGTAGCCTCATAGGGAATTAACTTCAAAAGGGTGCAGCATAAAAGATATATGGCTGTGGACTGGCTAGTGTAGGGTTGGGTACGCCAGTACTTCTTACAGAAAGGATTTGTTCTTATGATTAAGCGTGGAAAGTTTTGGTTCCCTGAAGATGATAATCATTTTAATGGGGAAAATTATCAGGTACATCACCGCAGGGAAAGCTTATCACATTGTGATAAATTCAATACTGCTATTGATGTCGGCGCACACGTAGGAACTTGGGCTGTAGATTTACAGGAGTTCTTTGAAAAGGTGTATGCCTTTGAACCTGTACCTGTACATCGTGAATGCTTAGAAAGAAATGTTGATACAGATATTGTTGAGATACTTCCTTATGCTCTTGGAGATTACGATGGGAATGTTTGTCTATCTTACGCAAAGGATGGCAACAGTGGTACATCTTCTATCACAGAGGATGGAGACTATGAAGCAGAAATTCGTACACTAGACTCATTCGGATATAAAGATATTGACTACATTAAGATTGATGTAGAAGGTTTTGAATTACAGTTTTTAAAAGGAGCAGCCGAAACAATAAAAGAAAATCGTCCAACAATTAACATAGAGGTTAAGAATACTTGTGAAAGATTTGGATATAAACAAGAAGACATATTTACTTATCTAACAGAACTTGGTATGATACCTGTAGGCAGAACAGTTGACGATTGGGTTTGGAGATATGCTTAGTTGAAAGGAGAAATGTAATGGAAGATATGGTAGACCACCCACCTCATTACAATCAAGCAGGTGTAGAATGTATTGACGCAATAGAAGCAGCACTTGGTGCTGAGAACTTTGAGTTTTACTTACAAGGAAATGTAATGAAATATCTTTGGCGTTATCGTTATAAGAATGGCGTAGAAGATTTACAGAAAGCTAAGTGGTACTTAGAAAAACTAATTGATAGTACATACAGTCCTTAGAAAGGAGTAACATAATGGCTAAAATAAATACACTAATTGCAGACATATATAAGATGCTTGAGGAAGGTGTAGATACTGGCACTATGGATAACCGTGACAGTATGGAAAAGTTTTCTAAGAGTATCTGGGCTGCTATGACAAGACAGTTGAAAGAAGGTACACGTCAGCGTGAAGCAGGTGGTGGGTTACGAATGTCTCAGATTGGGAAACCTGACCGCCAACTGTGGTATACATACCGTGGAATAACAGAGCCGCGTCCAATTGATGGACAGACTAAACTAAAGTTTATGTTTGGAGATATCCTAGAGGCTTTGCTTGTACTGCTTACTGAGTTGTCTGGTCACAAGGTGACAGGTGAACAAGGTGAGGTAGAAATCAACGGTGTGAAAGGGCATCAGGATTGTATGATTGATGGTGTACTTACTGATATTAAATCAGCTTCACCATATGCCTTCAAGAAATTTAAAGAGGGTACACTACATACTGATGACCCATTCGGATACATTGCACAAATCTCTGGCTATGCAGAGGCAAACAACAAGGACAGTGCAGCATTCTTTGCTGTTGATAAATCATCAGGTGAACTAGCCTTGATGAATGTTGAATCTGTTCATATGATTAGTGCTTCTTCTAGGATTGACAATGTAAAGTCTTTTTTAAAGTCTGATATACCACCGCAACGATGTTATCCAGATGAGCCTGATGGTAAGTCAGGTAATAAAAAACTGGCGGTTGGATGCATCTTCTGTCCATTCAATGAGGAATGCTGGAAGGATGCCAATGGTGGTATGGGATTACGTAAGTTCCAATACTCTAATGGTGTACGATACCTAACACAGGTAGCTAAGATTCCAGATGTTCCAGAGATTAGTAATGCCGCGTAGACCTACAAAAAATAGAGTACAAAAGCAGCATCAATATCGTTCTAACTCAGAACTAAATACTGCTTTTGTTCTTACCAAGCATAACATTGAGTTCAAGTATGAGCCAGATAAGATACCGTATGAGTGGCGTGAGGATAAGAACTATATCCCGGACTTCCTTCTACCTAATGGTATCATACTTGAGGTCAAGGGAAGGTTCATGCTAGAAGACAGAAAGAAACATCTGTTCCTTCGTGACCAACACCCTGATGTGGATATTCGGTTTGTCTTTGATAACCCATATAGGAAACTATACAAAGGTGGTAAGATGACCTACGCAGATTGGTGTGATAAATATAACTTTAAATATTGCAAAGGTGGAGAAGGTATCCCACTAGAATGGTTTAAGAAGAATGCTAAAAGAAGACATCGTACTAATTGATGTAGAGTTGAATGTCCCCAAGACAGCAGAGAAGGCTTTGTTTATGACAGTAATACTACAAGCGTTACTGGATGCGACAAAGCCTTCTTATGATGGGGAGCCTGACACAGCCGTGCTTGAAAGAGATAGGGCTGTTGCTTGGTTCTTTGCATCTGTCGGTGTAACAGCGGAGGACTTCAACACAGTATGTGACTATGCCGGAATAGACCCAGCATACATGAGAGACTTTGCATTCAAGGTTCTTAAATCTGGAGAAGTTGAGTATGTCAGAAAAAGAATTAACGCAGTTTTAGGGCATTAGAATATTGTACTTGTAACCCATTTGTGCTACACTTATTCTCTTGCACTTTGAAAAATGAAAGGGGTTTCTATGAGCAACCATTTACCTACAGATTACCAGAATTTTATTGCCCTGTCACGGTATGCACGTTGGAAAGAAGATGAGCAACGGCGTGAAACGTGGGCTGAAACAGTACAAAGATACTTTGATTATATGGAAGGGCATCTTAGTTCCAACCATAACTACAAGCTTACAAAAGATTTACGTTCAGAACTAGAGGAGGCAGTCCTCAATCAGTCAATCATGCCAAGTATGAGAGCATTGATGACCTCTGGTCCTGCGCTTGACCGATGCCACGTAGGTGGATACAACTGTTCATATGTACCAGTGGATAACCCACGTGCATTTGATGAGACTATGTACATCCTTATGTGCGGCACAGGTGTAGGATTTTCTGTTGAGCGAAATGCAGTTGAGTGTCTTCCTTTTATTAATGAATCATTCCATAATACAGAGACAGTAATCAAGGTAGGTGACAGCCGCCCCGGATGGGCTAAGTCATTGAAAGAATTGATTGCTATGCTTTACACTGGACAGATTCCTAAATTCGATGTCAGCGAAGTACGCCCTGCAGGTGCAAGGCTCAAGACCTTTGGTGGTAGAGCCTCTGGACCACAGCCTCTTATTGAATTGTTTGACTTCTGTATTGAGAAGTTTAAAGGTGCAGCGGGGCGTAGACTATATCCAATTGAATGCCATGATATCATGTGTAAGATTGGTGAGGTTGTGGTAGTGGGCGGTGTTCGCCGTTCAGCCCTCATCTCTTTGTCTAATCTTAACGATGACCAGATGGCTCATGCTAAGTCAGGTAAGTGGTGGGAGAACGAAGGACAACGTGCGCTGGCTAATAACTCTGTTGCCTATAAGTATAAGCCTGAGATGGGTACATTCATGCGTGAGTGGTTGTCTTTGTATGACAGCAAGTCAGGTGAGCGTGGTATCTTCAATCGTGAGGCTGCTAAGAAACAAGCAACTAAGAATGGTAGACGCGATATTTATACAGGATTGAAGCACCCACTGACTAAACTTCCATTGGAGTATGACTACGGTTGTAACCCTTGCAGTGAGATTATCTTACGACCTTACCAGTTCTGTAACTTGTCAGAGGTGGTGGTGCGTGAGTCTGATACACTTGAGACACTGAAGAATAAGGTTCGCCTTGCTACCATTCTTGGAACCTTCCAAGCTACTCTTACTAATTTTAAATACATTCGTAAGATTTGGCAGAAGAACACAGAAGAAGAGCGTTTGCTTGGTGTGTCTTTGACAGGCATCATGGACAACACGTTGACATCTACCAATGGTGGTAAGCTAGAGACTGCCCTTGAAATCCTACGTTCTGAATCAGTAATGACTAATAAGAATGTAGCTAAACAACTAGGCATCCCTCAATCAACAGCGGTTACCTGTGTGAAGCCTAGTGGTACTGTGTCTCAGCTTACTGACGCAGCATCTGGTATTCATGCACGACATAACCCATACTACATTCGTACTGTACGTGGCGATAACAAAGACCCACTGACACAGTTCCTTGTATCACAGGGTATTCCTGCAGAGCCTGACGTAATGAAGCCTGATAGCACCACAGTGTTTAGCTTCCCAATGAAGTCACCTGCTAACGCTGTAACACGTACAGGTATGACAGCTATTGAACAGCTAGAATTGTGGCTTACATACCAGCGTCATTGGTGCGAACATAAGCCTAGTGTAACAATTTCAGTTAAGGAAAATGAATGGATGGACGTAGGTGCTTGGGTCTACAAACACTTTGATGAAGTATCTGGTATTAGCTTCCTGCCTTTCAGTGAGCATACATATCAGCAAGCACCTTATCAGGATATCAATGAGGCTCAGTACAAAGAGTGGGTAAGTAAGATGCCCAAGAGTGTGGACTGGTCTAAGCTACAGGACTTTGAAAAGGAAGACACAACATCAGGTGGACGTGAGTTAGCCTGTACAGCGGGTGTCTGTGAGATAGTTGACATCGCAGCAGCCTAATCCAAAGTTAGTGTGGAAGCGGGGTGATGGTTGGGTTCAATACAATCCACCCCGCAGCCATCCAAGTTATGAGGAGTGGCAGAAACTAAAGGAAAAGGAGAAAGAAAACGATGGATAATACTATACTATTATTAACAGCTATATGGGCTATGCAAACTTTACTGTACTTTGATATGCGTTCTTTGCGTAAAAAGATTGAAAGCTATGAGCAGTAATCAACTAGAACTATTTACTATTGATTACCAAGAACCGGAAGACGGATATGTTTGTATTAAATGTGGTATCCGGCAAAGTGAAAAACAATTTTATGTTGCTGAATATAGACACACAGAAAGAAGAGAAATTAAAAGAACTTGTAATACTTGTAAAAACAATCAAAGCAAACTTGTAAGACAATTAAAAAATACTGTACCATACCCAGACAAAGATTATAGTTGTCCTATATGTAGCAGAACAATACAAGAGATTGGAAAGTATGGACAACCCAAACTACAAACATGGGTGCTTGACCATTGCCATATTACTGAAACATTCAGAGGATGGATTTGCCATCACTGTAATACAGGTATAGGTTCTCTTGGTGATGACATAGATAGATTAAAAAATGCAGTTACATATTTAAAAAAACATTTGACTTCTATGTAAAAATAAATTAGAATACAAATTCAATTAATAGAAAGGAGTTATTAATGGAAATAGAACTTGATGCTCTTGCTGAAGAAATAAAGGATACTGAACAGCGTCTCATAGAACTTCGTAAAGAGTATAGAGAACGCCGTACATCAGGACTTCGTGATGCAGTTGCTGCACGTAATGAAGCTGATGCTGCTATTCGTGAAGAACTCAAAGCACTTGGTTACCGTTACACGTCTCCCTTTGGACTGCTTCGTTAATGAATAGCGAGAAAAATCCTGTAATCTATGTTGGATATGATTCACGTGAGAACCTTGCTTATGAGGTCTTGCGTGAATCTATTTTGCGTTACACGAACAAATACGACATCATTCCCCTAGTCCAAACATCTCTTAGACGCGCAGGTTTATACCGCCGTACCATCAGGCTTGACATAGAAACAGGTAGCCCTGCAAGGGTTGATGAGTTTGATTGTCGCCCCTTCAGTACCGACTTTACATTTACCCGCTTTCTTATCCCAGCTTTAAACCAGTACTCTGGTTGGGCTTTGTTTATGGATTCGGATATGTTCTTACGTACTAATATTGAAGAGTTGTTTGAAGAATATACTCAGAACGAACAGTATGCTATTCAATGTGTACATCATAATTATAACCCATCATCCAGCATTAAAATGGATGGACAGGTACAACAGAATTACAATCGTAAGAACTGGTCTAGTCTTGTACTGTGGAACTGTTCACATAAGGCTAACTTAAACCTTACAGTTGATGATGCTAACCTAAAGACAGGCGGTTGGCTACATGGCTTTGGTTGGTTAGAAGACGAACACATTGGTTCTATTAGTGAAGATTGGAACTGGTTAGATGGATGGTCTTCAGAAAGTATTGATGCTAAGAACGTACACTTTACTACAGGTGGTCCTTGGTTTGCAGAGTGGGAACCAAAGAGAGATATAGATGCCACCTATGCAGGTGAGTGGAAAAAATTAAAAGCCAATATGATATTAGACAAAGAATTTGGAAAGGTAATTTAATGTATACATTTGTAACATCATTTAGTAAGGAAGGATTTGATAGCTATGCTAAACATATGCTTGAAAGCGTTAAGGAAAAGTGGAATCCAAAGCATTTTAGACTCGTGGCGTATTACCATGATTTTAATATTGAAGATGTACCTCATCCTGTTTGTGATACTATTAGCTACCGTAATCTAAATGACATAGAAGAGATGCTTGAGTACCGTGAGCGTATGAAACTACACGATGGTACTGAAGGTGGTAAGATGCCATATAACTGGCGGCTTGATGCAATCAAGTGGTGTCATAAAGTTTATGCAATGACAGACCTTGCGTTTGAAATGATGGATGTAGATGACAAATATATTACCGCAGGTATTGAACCACCTGAAAACAATTGGATGATTTGGATTGATGCTGATACAGTAGCGACTAAACGTCTTGATGTTAAACGTCTAGCTGAATGGTTACCAGATGCGGTTGACCTAGTACACTTAGGAAGAAAGGATACAGACTACAGTGAGACAAGTTTCATGGGCTTTAACTTGGGGGTTCATAATACTTGTAGTCTCCTTGCTGACCTTAGAGGTGCTTACACTATTGGCGAAGTAATTGCTTATCGTGAATGGCATGATGGCTTTATCTTTGAACGGTTGTTAAATATTTACAAGGCACATGGTATGGAAGTACATAATCTTTCTCCTAATGTTAAAGGACTTGCAGCATTTGAACAGTCACCTCTTTCTGAATACTTTACTCACTTCAAAGGTAATTTAAAAAAGAATGCTGGTAATATGACAGTAACACCAGATGTTAATGGACCAAAAAGATACCAACAAATACTACAATTAATCCTACACTACCGTCCCTCAAACATTGTTGAGACAGGAACTTGGAATGGTGGACGTGCTATCCAAATGGCAACTGCTGCATTCCAATATACTAATGTAGTAAAGTATTATGGTTTTGATTTATTTGAAGATGCGACAGAAGAAACAGATGCACGTGAGTTTAATACAAAACCACACAACTCTATGGAAGCTGTTGAGAAACGACTTCAAGAGTTTGCTGATAAAATGAAACAAGAAGGTAAAAAGTTTTCATTTAAATTATACAAAGGTGATACAAAAGAAACGCTATCTCAATGTAAAGAAATTAAAAGTGCAGACTTTGCATACATTGATGGAGGTAATTCTTATGAAACATCTAAGTCTGATTTTGAAAACTTAAAACATACACCTGTTATTATTTTTAATAATTACTTTTCTAAAGATAGTAAGGAACGTATTCCAAAAAATGATAGCGTCAACCGTCTTGTAAAAGAAATTACAGCTTATGGAAAAGTAGTTCTTCCTAGTAGTGATGGTGTTACCGAAGGTGGTATTACTCATCTATGTTTTATTGCAATGAAAGAAGGACTACCTAAAATACCTGAAGAACTTACACGTGTACCTATTGTGGTTACACCAAAAGACTCACGACCTAAAGAAGAAATTATTGATAATGTCTTAGCCAATAAAAAACTTATTAAAGATTTTGATTGGATTAAAACAAGTAAAATTAATAATGAAACAGCAATCATTGTTTCTGGTGGACACAGTACTAACTTTGTAGGGTTAAAGAAACGTATTAAGAAAACTAAAGCTAAAGTATTCTGTGTTAAACATAGCTATCCAATGTTACTTAAAAATGGTATCCAACCCTTTGCCTGTGTCGTCTTAGACCCTCGTCCTATTACAGGTACAAGTACACATGGTGTGGTACGTAAGGATTTGTTTAAGACAGTTGACGATAAGACTATTATGCTTGTTGCCTCTATGACTGACCCATCTGTTACTGAATACCTACTTGAACAAGGTGCTAATGTTAAAGGTTGGCAAGCTTATTCAGATGCTCTACGTGATATGTCTGTTATGGATAAGATTGTGGTGGACAAGGCTACAGGTATTGAAGAAGGTTCTACTCTAATTACTGGCGGTACTTGTGCAGCTATGCGTACCATTGCCATTGCACATACACTAGGGTTCAGAAACTTTGAACTGTTTGGATTTGATTGTTCTGTTGGAGAAGTAACAGAAGAAATGAAAAAGGAAACAACTGATACTGAGAAGTCTAAGCCTAAGTATATGCAGGTAGAAACTGGAGGACAAAAGTTCTGGACTACAGGTGAATTACTTGCAATGGCACAGGACTGTGAAAAGTTATTTGATAATGACCAGATGGATATGGGTATTACTTTCCACGGTGAAGGTACTCTAGCTGCAGCCGTGTGGAAACAGTCTAAACGTGGACAAGAAAAATACTATACGGAATTATTGAATGACATCGCAGCTTAAAGAAAAGCAAGAGAAGTTCTGCCAAGCTTATATCCTGCATCGCAATGCTACAAGAGCAGCTATTGCAGCAGGGTATAGTGAAGCATCTGCACACAACCAAGGGTATAGACTTCTTCAAGACGACAAGATACAGGAGCGTATTGAAGAACTAACTAATGAAATTAGTACAGATGTAGATGTTATTTCTGAGATTGAAAAGCAGTATGAGCAAGCAAGAAATGCTGGTCATGGGGCAGTAGCCCTCAAAGCCCTAGAGTTATTGTCTCGTGTGCGTGGTAATAATACAGAAGACAATGATGCCACACCTGAATCTCTTGAAGCAGAGATTGTAGGAACTATGCAGATACTAGGTTTTGAAAAGGTGTTCCAGCTTCTTGCCGAAGCGTTTCCTGAACAGTTTGAGGGTGAGGAAGAAGAGGACGATGAGACTTTACTTCTTACCGAAGAACTTACTAGCACTACGGACACCGAAGCTGGCAGCGACAATGACACCTAGTGTATACTGATACCAATCAGGCATGGTAGATAATGCAGCAAAGCCATCAGATACAATTGTTCTACCCCAGTCACCACAAAAACTAAGTATCAATGGTGCTGAGAAAATTAATGTAAGCCACTCATCTTTCCAAGAAGACGCAGAAGCATCAGCCATCTTCAAGTCCCAGTCTATTTCACCTGTGGCCTTCTTCTGCATGACAATAGCTTCAGCTTTGGCGTGGGCTACCTTTGCATCTGTCTTGGCCTTTGATGTTTCTACAGAACCTTTTAGCCAAGTACCTGCTAATTCTGCAATGGGTCCTATTAAAAGGTTTAACATGGGCTTCTCCTGTTACGTTTAATATCTGTGCAAACATTATATTGTAGGTATTTCATTCTTAATTAAGATACCCTGCCATGATGAAGACACAAAGTTATTAGTGCTTCCCACACTAATGGCACGAGATTCAATATCAGTTTTTTCTGGTATTTGTAGTGGATATGAAAACTTATCAATAAAAGTATTAGACTGTAATACAATTTTAAGTTGTTCACGGAAAACATTTGTTCCAAAATTTCTTTGTAAAAATCTAACTTCAACATAAGAGTTTGCCTGTGAAACTGCAGAAGTAAAGTTAATGTCATCAAGATATAAAGTATACCCAGCAGGTACTGTATAAACAGACATTTCTGTTTGACCTGCACCTAAAGGAATAGAAGCATAAACAATACCTGTAGGAACACCAGCACTTGCTCCGGTGTTCGCAAGATAAATAGTTCCCACTGCTGCCCCACCTGAACCAGCAAGAGTAATATACATACGATAAACTCTTAACCAAGATGTTTGAGTAATTTTCTGCGTCTGACCAGTAAGTGTAATGTCTTCTTCTACTTCATTATAATCTGCATCAAGACCAACAATTTTTATAGAGTTAGCTCCTGTTCCACCATTCGCATCATCACCACTACTAGAACTTACATACAACTGAGCCGCAGTAGTAGGGTAAGAATATATACCACCTTGTGACCAAAGGGTTTCTTCTGTTCCATTAATATCTGGATTATATCCAAACTTATATACCGATTTATGAAAAGCAATCTGTTCCCTAGAAACCTGTAGTTCCCAAGGCTCATGCTTTCCTGTACGTGTCATTGAACTAGGCGTACCCATTTAACCACTCCCACTCTTCCTCATTATAAGGCAACATTAAAACTCTCCACTCGCCATAGCGTCTGACAAAATTTTGGCTCTGCGTCCTACCTGCCTAGCCCACTTAGAATCTAGCATCTCCCTTGATGCGGCTTCCCATTTTTCTTCATGTATAGCATTCCACATTTTTACAAACTTACACAGTCTAGGTACACCCATATTAAATGCCATATCCATTAATACTAATTGTCTAACACTATCTAAATTTTCTACACAATTATGTACACGACATAGTTCATTCTCTACAATAGCAATGTCATTGAGGGCTAGATACCTTGCATCCGCTTCAGATATTCCATGCTCATGGACCACCTCCATATTCGGAATGTCAAGGTAGTCTAGCTCCTCACGACTGATACCACGGTCCTTTAGGTTCCTTCCAATACCAATGGTATCAATACCAAGACTATCTTTATAAACAGTTAAGACCATACCTTCATGCTCTATTAACTTATCTAAGAAATGTGAACGATTATATTTCATTATTTTTTATTAAACTCTTCCATTAAATTGTCTATGTATTTTCTAGGTTGTTTTCTGTCCATATACTTTTCATATGTACCATCAATAGCATAATCTATAAGAGTTTGAATATCCCAACTCATTACATATTTTTTAACTGCAGATTTAATATCAGCCTCTAAATATGTTTTTACTTTCGGATGTCCTTCAGTATTTTCCATTTTAAACATAGACATAATTATATCTCCATAGCTCCTACAATTCCACACTTATATTCTACAGAAGCCCATCCACCATCTTGTGGAATCTCTTCATATATTTCTTTATACTTTATACATTGGTTTTCCTTATCAAACCACTGTACTGTTTGATTGAAACACTGACCATTTGAATTACAAACAGTAAGTACTAATGCCCAAATAACTACATTCATTTTCTTGTCTCTGTAATTCTGTGGTTAGATGTACCGGGATTTTTACCTTCATGGTTCATCCACACAGCAAAGGCTCCTGTCATTGCACCAGTTACCACAGACACAAGACCTGCTTGCGCTGCGCTTGGGTCAGGCAAAGACATAAACCATTCTACTACACGCCAACTCATTAACGTCATAACTAACATCATAAATCGTGGCAGTAATTTCCATTCTAATATTTTTTCTGCAGCCATTATTAAACTGTACTTACTGGTTTAAAGATATCTAGTCCACGTAAACGTGTTCTTGATTTAGCATCTTTTTTAGAACGTGGCATTGAATAAGAAGAAGTTGCTGCATCATATGTAGCACCAATAGGACTAGGTGTAATACCATAAAGTGACGATAGATAAGGGTCAATTTTTGTAGGGTCATACAAGTTAGTAGTGGCTGTACCTACACCCTGACCATAATAAGAAGGAGGTGAGGTAGGTACTGCGGATACTGCAGCATCTGTAGCGGTAACAACCACTTTCTTTTCTTGTCTATCATCACCACCATCGCGTCCACCGCCTGTATCAAATGGATTATATTCATTACGACCTGTATAAACTGCATCAAAAAGGTCACTAGGTTGATAAGCTTTATCAAAAAGGCGTTGTCCACCTGTACCCATAACTTTATCAATAATAGACCCAAGACCTCTTGCAAGAGAACCCGGAAGACCTTTGGCAGGAGAAGTTACACCAACAATATTACCTTTATTATCAGTAATAATATCATATACACCTTCTTTTAATTTGTCTTGTATTGCTCTTGAAAGAGCAGTATCACGTGCCTCAAGTTCTTGCATTTGTGCTTGGGTATAACCTGCCTGTCCTCTTTCACCACCAAACAATCTTTGGTCACGAGGGGCAGCACTTTTAGGTCCATATGAAACAGGACCCCTATCACTACTTTGTCCACCGCCTTTAATATCATTATAACCTTTCCAGCTACCAAAGCCTGTACCTACACCAGCTTGATAGGTATTACTTACATCTACACCGGGTATATAATCATCACTTGTCTCAGCATCAATACCAGTGTCAGCATTAATACTGCTGTCATTATTACTACTACTAGAAGAACTAGCAGCATCGCGAGCTTCTGATTCACCTTCACTACCACCACCGCTGTAGCTTCCACTACTCATGTCTCCCTGTAAGGACATTAAACCACCGGGTCCACGGTTAGGTACACCATCTAAAGAACCATAAAGGTTGGCTTCAAGAAGTATCTTTTGTTCAGCGGGTGTAATGTATGCAAGTTCAGCAACCACGTGGTCAGGAGAAGACAACCATTGTTTAGGAACGGTAACTGTTTCTACTTCACCAAGATAATTAGGACCTCCACCTTGATTAGCAGGTTTAACTTTTTTGTTTAACCGTATGTCTTTACCAGAGGCAGCAGACTTACCATACTCAATAACTCCTGCTAGCCCTTTGGTATCCTTAGTTTTTTTCTTAGCCATTACTCTGCCCTTTTCCTTAATGTTTTACCAGCCAGTGCTGCTTCAATTTGTTTCAATCCCATGATTACTTCAGGTGAAAATTTTCTATCTCTTATTAAAGATACAATATCACGAGAGTCTAAACTGTCAGGCATAAATATGCCATTACCTTCTTTACCTTTTACTAAAGAATAAATAAAGTTATTATCTGGTTTATACTTTGCATTGTCTGTTGACGCTTTAAATACATTTTCCAAACCAAACTTTTGTTTGTACATTTTACCATCTTTTCCTTTTTTATAAAACTCTATATCTTTAAATACAGAAACCTTATCAGCAAGACGTGCCATGTTTTCCTTTTTTTCTAGCTGTGTATCAATATACTTTTGATACAAATCTTTAATGTCAGACTCTGTCAATGGTTTATCTGGTATATCTTTTAAATATTGTTTAAACTCTTGTTTTGATTTATTGATTTCTTTTAAATCTTGATAGACACTAAAACCTACAGCTTTAGATACATCAACAGTATTATTACGAACACCAGTTAAAAAGAAACGCATTGCATCTTCTGCCCTCATTGGAAATCCAGATACTGTTTGGCCTTTTCCTTCACCCCTTAGTAGTTCAGATTGTTGTGCTTTTAATACTTTTTGTCCTGCTTTTATGCTTCCCGGAGTAAAAGCTTTAAGTAATTCATCTTGTACAGACTTAATAGGTTTACCTTCTGCATCTACACCACGAGAAATATTAAGTAAAGCTGTTGTTAAAAACTTTTCAGAAACAAAAGGTGAGTATACTTCTGCTATGCCTTCTTTAAATGCATCATTAATCTCACGTTCTGTAACTTCATCTCCCGCCATAACACGTCCAATGATTGCACGTATAGGACCTTTAACATACTGAGCCGCATCAAGAGAACCTGAGTCAGTAAACTTAGTCATAACATGACCAGTTTTAGGGTCCATATAAAAAGGTTCTGTATAAACTTTAACAGTATTCTTTTGATAATCAGGCGCAGTTAATTTTATAGCACGTTTGTTTACATCTGTAACACCCATCTGTTCATTATTATCAGACACCATCATATCAATAGCTGCAGTTGTTGCACCAATACCAGATAGTCTACGCAATCCTGTTAATGCTAATGCTTGATTACCTGTACGAGTTCCTTCAGCTATATCTCTAACACCTTGAGAAATAATATTTTTTTGTGTACGTAAAACTTCTGCTGGAAATGTTGCATAAGTTCCAAAAGGTAAACGAGACAAAGCACGTACTGCAGGTAGTGCGGTAGTATAAGAAGGCATAGTATTACGTACTACTTCTGCAGCTTTATCTAATAACTGCTCCTCTGTTAAATTTGGAAATGCTTTACGATATGCATTCATTTCTGCTTGAATAGCTATTAGTTTTCCAAAGTCATCAACCCCACCATAGACAGCAGACATACCACGAAAAGGAGCCTTAAGAGTTTTTGTTAAAGCATCTTCAAGACCTTCACCAAAGTTATCAATATTCTTTTTAATAGTTTCACCAACTACACTTGAATCAATTACACCACGTTTTTTTAATTCAGCTAAAAGTTGTAATGCTTCTGGGTCTTTCTTTGCTGCCTTTTGGTATATAGTATATGCAGCCTTCTGAGCATTTTTAAATACAGAAGGTCTAAATAAATTACCATTCATAGCAAGCTGTTGAGCCATACCATAAGTGTTTACCAAGTGTGCTGTATGGTCAAAGACTGTTTCTGCTGCCTGACCTACTGCCGCAGGTTTTGCAAATATATTTAACCATGATTTACCAACTGGATTATTTAAACTAAAAGTATCAATACCAGTATCTAACATAGTATGTAGTTGGTCAGTAGTAACAAACTTATTTAATCCAAGTGTTTCACCACCTGCACCAAATGAACCCAGTTCTTTAGCAGCAAGTTCACCTAAATTTTTAGTTACATCGGTTTCAGCTTTACGTAAAAATGTAGATACATCTGTAGGCAATCCCGGAATAAGACCACCTAATTTAATTTCTCTACCTACATTTTGTTCAGCAAAGTTTTTAATTTCTTTAAGATATCTTGCTTTAGCTATTAGTTTATTTTGATTTGTAATTGTTTCACTAAAGTTTCTAATAGGGTCCTTAACTTCACCAAACAATTCAAGTATTGGCTTGTCTATTGTTTTCCTTGACTTTAGAATTTTAGCAGCACCTGCTCCACCGCCCATACCAAGCTGCTCTATAATAACACCAAGGGCATCTCCCTTGTTTCCACGGTCAACCATAGATTGGATAAGACCGTCAATTTGAGAAGCAGTTAAGTCAGGATTATTACGAGCAATATAACTACGTGCATTATTAACAATATTTAATATATTAGTATTATGTTCAGAACTAACTTTAAAACCTGATTGGTCCATTGTCGGCTGCCTACCTTTTAAAGCTGCCGTTATATCCTTAGACCATTGTGGATTAGAAGAAAATTCAAAGGTACGTGTAATGTAACTACCACCACCTGCATCAAGAGCCAAAGCTAATTCATCATCTGGATTTAATTCAAGCAAATCTTTAATGACAATAGAATTATCATCCATTTTCTGACGCATAACAGAAGCTTGGTCTATAATTTCTTGAGGAACAGATTGTCTTTCCGCAGCCGTAAGAGTTTCTCCCCTTAGTAATTTACTAACAGGTTCCACATCTGTTCCAGTATCTTTAATTAATTTTTTCAGCGTCTTTGCTTCTTTACGCATAAGCAAATCTTCAGCTTCAACAAACTGTTGTTTCTTTATAAAAGATTTAAATACAGGTTCTGGTAAAGCAGCCACACTTGTTAAAGCACGTCCTAGTTTAGTATTTATTTTACCAATAACTTCCTTTACTCTTCCTTGCTGTCTATAAACACCGGGTGCAATTTCTGCAACCTGTGGATTAATAACAGTAGTAGTAGGAGTTGTTTCAATTGGTTTTGTAATATCGTCTTTTTTTAAAGCTTTAAATTTACCAATAAGTTTTTTACCACCAAACTTTAATGCAAGCATAGCAGGTGCTAACCCTATAGTAATTACACCTGCACCAATACCACTATCAACAATTTGTTTTAGTCGTTTTTCAGCCACACTATCATCAGGGTCAATAGCCAAAGCTTGTACATATTCTTCTGCTTCTGGGATTAAAGATATTAATTCAGTAGTAAACTGCTCATCTTCATCTCTTGTTAAGACATCAGCAGTAACACCTATAGCACCTGCTTTAGCAGCCTTTCCTAGTTTACTTGTTACTTTAATTGGTTTTGCAAGTTTAGTAACACCAGCTACAGGCGCAGCAAAAGCAGTAAGTTCTGCAGCTATATCCTCTCCAACATTTACACGAGGGTCAAATGTTTCTTTAAGAGCATAGCTAACAGATTTAGGTAATACAGAATCTACGTAGTCAGCAGCATCTTTAAGTGCGCCTTCTATATATTTTCTAGATTCTTTTCCGGCAACAAGTTCAATACCTTGCCCACCTAATGTACCTATATCTTCTGCTACTTTACCAACGGCTGAACCAATAATTTTACCGGGGTCAAATGTACTTTCCCTATCAAATCCTGCAGCTTTTTGTTTTTCATAGTCAGCATCTACCTGCATAAAATTATTGTAGTCAACGCCTTGCTGTTCAAGAAAGCTACGTACTTGTGCTTTACTTGTTATGTTGCCTTCAATAATATTAGATTCAATAGTTTGTTTTAGTTCAGCAAACTCTTGAGTTCCCGGTGCAATTGCCATAAATTATTTTACTCCTCTGGTAAGCTACCAATAAGGCTATCAGCAATTTGCCCCGGCTTATTTCCCGGAGCAACAGGAACTATATTGTTATCTGGTTCTTTAGGTTTAATTGTAATTGTACCAGTAATTGCTTTTTGAGCATCAATTAATTTACCAGATGTTTCATATGCTTGCATACCTTTTAACTCTAATGCAGACAAAGCTGCTGCTTGGTCTTCTGTTAAAGGTTTCCCGCCAGGACCCTGAACATCACCTGTCGTAGGATTAATTACAAAACCTAAACGAGTAGCAGCAGATTTACGAATTGCATTAAATGCTCCAGTATCTAATACACCTTCTGATTCAGATTCATAAATATCTTTAAGAGTTTCTGTTTCTAACTTCTTTAAAGCAAGTTCAGCTTCAGCTACACTAATACGTCCTTCTGAAACAGCTTTTTCAATTTCAAGTTTAGCCGCAGCAATATCAGGCCGTTGTTCCTCTGCATATGTGGCAGCACCTGCAAGCTGTGCGCCAAGCCCTGCTTCAGGGTCAGCCGCTGCATAACCAAGAAGCAAATCACTGATATAAGAAACACCAGTAGCTTGTTTTTCTAACTTAGCTAACTCTTCTTTTCTTGCTGCTTTTTGTTTTTCTTGGCTTTCTTTTAATTGAGAAACTAAATCTTTTCTGCCAGTAGTTAGTTCTTGTAAACTTTCTAATAGTTTTTGTTTAGTAGTTTTTTCTTCTACTGCTTGAGCCAATGGAGATGTATCTTCACTACCTACGCCCATACCTGCAGCCAGTTTCTGTACCATACCAGATAGTCCACCACCAGACTGGTAAGCTACACGTCCACCTGAGTTAAAGAAACCAAAGCTACTACCAAACTTACCAGCAGCACCTAAGATACCTGCAAGGTTTTGTGACGAAGAAGGTTGAGCAGTAGGTTGGAACTGTCCATAAGCTTGATAAGGATACCCATAAAGAGTAGATTGATATTGACCAAGAGCCTGATAAGGGAATTGCTTTTGTGCTTCGGCTTCCTGATATGCAATGTCCAGTCCTGCTTGTGTCATGCCACGTTGTGCTTCACCAATACCAGACAATGCAGTAAGTTCTGTAAGAGCCTGACGAGGAGCGACTTGACCAAGGGCAGATAGCCCAGAAGCTGCCGCACGTTCACGTTCCTTTTGTGCCTCAAAAGAACGTAGCCCTGTTTCATATGCAGCCTGTGAACCTTTAGTTTGAATATCACCTAAACGATTTTGTAAGTTACGAATATTTTCCGCTTCAAGAATGGCCTGACGAGAGCCACCATACCCACCAGCACCTGCAGCTTGCTGGCGAACTTGCTGCATAGGTACTTGTGCTTGACGTACTGCTTCACGCTTCTCTACATCTACAACCGCTTGCTGATATGGCGACATATACTGAGCAGCAGTAGTAGGGTCAAAGCGTTGTGTTTGTCCTAAAGTAAGAGCAGCAGCAGGATTAAAATATTGTTGACCCATACCAACAAGACCTGCAATGCCTTGCATAGCTGCCTGTTCATCAGGACTAAATCCTGCAATACGTGGACCACCATAGGTCTGATAACCCAAACCTTTCTGTGTTTCATAAATATTCTTTGCTTCCGCAAGAACATCTTTAAGACCAGATTTGTAATCCTCTGGTACTGTATATGTAGGTGTAACCGCCATCTTACCTTAACTCCTCAAGTTTCTTATCGCCATTAATTTGTTTTATCTGTTTAGTTGTACCAGTTGAATCTTTACGAACATCGTTTAAAAATTTATCTAGTTTTTCCGCACCTGAATCAGATGAGCCATTACCTAAATTAGATACTACATCTGCAGGAATTACATACTCATCTCTACTAAGAAGTGCATTCTTAATTACAGGGTCACCCTGTACTTTAAAAGGAATATCATCTGACATTCCATTACCACCATTATTATCTACATCAATCATACCTTCAAACGCACCATCAGGTCCTGTTCTTCCTATCTCTGCAACTGGTCCACCAACTGTCTTACCTGCAGCTAACATCGCTGGTAATCCACTCATGTCGTCCATAGGCGGCTGTTGAGGGGGCATAGGTGGTTGTATAGCCATTTCCTGTTGAGGCGGCTGTATAGGCATTGTAGGCTGTTCTACAGGCATTTCCATTTCTTCAGGCCCTGCATTGTAGTCAGCAATCTTATTACGTCCAAAGTTCATTAACTCCTGCATAGCTTCTTTACCAGAAGTAGAAGTAGGCTGTTGCATTAGACCTGAGATACCACGGAATATTTCTTCAAGATTAAAAGCTTCAGGCAATCCGGTACGTGGATTAACAGTTAATTGTCCCATAGACTTTAACATATTAATCTCTGGCTTAGACATATGTACAAGTTCAGAATCTCCTTGCCTACCCTTTAGTGCAAGAAGTCCTGAGATGCCACTCATTGGGGCTTGTCTGTTAATAAAGTATGCCATTACGTGTTTACCTTGTTTGGTGACATATAGTTAGATTGTGCCTTAGTCATGTCTGCATGGAAGTTACTGCTCTTATTATACAACGAACCAAGGTTTAATGCCATACCCTGTGTTGTTTTTGTTCCAAAATAATCATTAGTTTGTACGACACCCTGATTAACATTTGTAATATAAGTACCGTTATTTAACATATCAAAATATTGTTTACTGTTCATTAGTTAAAATCCACCCATCCAGTTCCTTCAACATAACCTTTAAACTTACCTTCTCCTGAAGAAAAAGCAACGTCACCATTCTTAGGTCTTCCTATTTCTGCTACAGTTACTACTGTATATATATTTTTAGCAGGTGCAGAATCTACCTGCTTATCTCTTGTGTCTAGTTCATACCCTAATAAATCAGCAAACTGTCTAATTTCAACATATAACTCTTCAGGTGTTAAAGTAGAAGCTAATGTATAAGAAGGTAGTTTAGGATAGTTAGCCATTATCTCATACCGTCTGGTTGAATGTTAGCACGTACTGAACCCCAACGCCATGAACTATCAGAGTTTGCAGACACAATAATTTTTGCTTGTCTACCTCTACCACGTAGGTCTACTTTCTTAGTAGTCTGTTGAATAGTATAAGGTCCTTTAGTTATGACAGGACTGTTAGGATATTCTTGGAACTGCAGTGTTAATTGAATATTACCATTGTTTGTAATAGTATAGTCTGGAATAATACGGTCAATAAACAAAAGACTATTACCATCTTCAATATCAAATTCGGCAGATTCTAAGTAAGACGATAATATTTTACCGTCACCTGTATATACATTTTTAGGTTCATTATTCCATACGTAATTATTTGCAGTTGCGGATACCTTACCTGTACCTATTGTATCTTCAAAAATACTATGGTCTGAAAAAGTAGAATAGAATGAACTACCAAACGCCCAAGTGTTTTCTTTATAATTAAAAATAATATAACTATTAGGTTCAGTAGAATTTTGGTCAGGATATAACCAGATAATTTCATTAAACTCTGAGTTAATACCTGCAAATACTTTATCTTTATTTACTTCATTAAAGCTATCATATAAATATCTACGTACAGTACATGGAAGATTTCTTACACGTCCATCAAAAGCATAGAAGTTATTTTCACCCATCCAATAAGCAATGCCATCAACATCAATAGCTGCATGAGGTGCAATCAAACCACAGTTAGTACCTACCTGTTGAAAGTTAAATACAAAAGGCGGTCCCACGAATTGCTGTGTATACATTGAACTATCTGTCCAAACAAAGATAGCATTTCGTGAACGGATTGCTCCTCTGATTTCTGTACCACCTGCAAGAATTACTTCACCAGATGTAGAAGAAATAGAAGGTGTCCAGTTATTAAAGTTTTCTTGGTCTGACCAACGAACAAGTAATGGATTATATTCAGATGTTCCAAATTCTTGTGAACCATATGAAATAAGATGTCTATCATTAGGAGACACACGAATATAATTATTTATGGAAGGGGCTGCCGAAACAACAACGGCTCTTTCAGGCGTAATAGATGCATCTACATTAAGATAAAATATTTTACCGCCACGTCTACAGGCTACTAAATCCTCACCCCAATTATCTAAAGTCCATTGAGAACTTTGGAAAGTAATGGCACCAGCGGCGGCTGGTTGGTTCCATGCTCTTGCTCCAGTGGTAGACACACCTGCGTTATACCTAGATGCACCATAACCAGTTCCTTGAATAGGTACAGTATTTTCAATAGGAAGAATAAAATTAATATCTGCAGTACCACCATCTACATATGTAGCAACTGCCGAAGTGGTAGCAGATATTGTAAAGTTATTAATACCATTGGTTGAAACAACAGAATATTCACCTGATAATAAAATACCACTATTACCAATAGTAGTTGCAGAACTAATAAAAATTCTGTCATTGACAGATACACCATGATTTGTTATACTTATACTTACAAGAGGAGAATTAATTTGTGTACTCATTACACTTGTTAAAGTAGCCGCAGAAACAAAAGGTGTACTATCATAAAGTTCATTTGATAATACTACATATAAATATTTTTCAGTACCAAAAGATATTAACTTTTTAGTATCATTATCTGACCATGTTAAAATGTCACGAGCAATTCCATAGTAAGTAGCTTGAAAAGCTTTCTCATAACCACGAAAGTTTTCTGGCTTTCCTTCACGAAAGCGTACACGATTACCGTCATACCACTTTCCATCTTCAGCATATTGCGTAGATTCCCTATGAAACCCCGGAAGAAACTCAAGCTTAGAAAGTCTACCTGTTGTAGAAGCCATCTAATATCTACCTTGTCATATTTTTTATGTAAGCACAATCAATAACTGCAGTTGTAACACTTGCAGTAACAGAAACATTTCTAACACTGTAAGCCATTACATCAACAGCGGTTGTTGCAGTATTTGTAGGGGCTGTTCCTCCACTAAATTTAAAATCATTTGCAAAAGATAATGTGTGTGCAGCACTTGTAAGTGCAAAATAAATAAGACCTTGCTGTCCAACATTAATATTGTCTGGTTGTCTTAGTGTGCTATCAGCGGCTACACTTACAATAAAGTTATTACCTGAATTTAAATTCATAGCAACAATACTTGTATCAGAAACTGCAATAGTTACAATAGGTGAGTAAGAATATCCACCACTTACTGCAACCTTACCTGCAAAAGTATTATCAGAACCTATTGTATTAGCATATCCAATACTTGAATTAACATAACGAATATCTGTAGTTGATAGTGCTAATAAAGCAGGGTCTACAGTAGTTGTATTGGCAATAAATACAAGATTACCTGTTGCGGTTACAGATGTAATAGGGTCTACAGTTGTCGTTTCAATCTCACCAACACTTGTAAGAACTGTTCGTGATGCTCCCCCACCTGTTGGAATATTTAAACCTTGAGTATCAAGACCACGAACATTAGTACCATCTGTTGTAATCATAAATGTTTGACTAGTGCCTACGGTGCTTGTTGGAATAGTAAAGCCTGTGGCAGTAGCACCAGTATTAATAATTTTAACAGTTCCTGTTGCAGATGTTTGATAGATTTTATTATGTACTACGTATGTTTTAGAAGTAGTAGGTAAAACAATATTAACTGCAGATGCACTTACAATAACTCCTTGAAGTTCTAAAGTAGCCGCACGTGCCTCATCCCCTGTACCATCGTTTGTTGTAAGGGTTGTATTTAAAGGCATAGCAGCACCAGAAGTTCCTACTGTTACGTAAGAACCAACGGCATCATCAAGCAAGTCAATAACATTTTGATTTAGAATAGCACCCCAAGAGTTTGGATTTTCCCCATCTCCTTGTTTTTCTAATCTAATTCTACTGGTATAAGTTGAAGGCATATCTTTATTCCTATCATTAAACTGTTGTGCTTATTATATACTATAAACGGTCAGAAGACAATATACGGTCTAACTTATCTTCTACTCTGTGCAAAGCTTCCATCACCCTATTCATATCTTCTTTAAGTTCACCACGAGTTGCATAATCTTCTCTTGTTCTATTAAGAAGTATCTCAAGACGCTTAACTTCTTTGGTAGTGTTATTAGCCCACCATCCAAAGCCAGCGGCAATAAACACAAGAAGCATATCAATAAGGTTTGTCATATCCATTTAAAATTCTCTTCTGTCAGGCCATGCATGAATAGGTGCAGGTCCTTCAACAACAATATCTTCACCTGTTCCTGAAGTAGGTGATTCAAACAAAGTAATAAACTCACCAATAGAAGTACAAGCAGTAATGTTTGTTTTAATAACATCACAACAAGATACAACTGCTGCACGATAGTTAGTTACACTTGTAGGAATAACACGACTACGTTCCGCATTTGCAATAATCATCCAATCAGTTGGAGTTAGCAAAGAGTTGGCAGTTTCATTAGTTTGATTTTTATACTGTGTTTTTAAACCAAAAGAATATACTGGATTACCTAAGTTATCTGTTATAGTTACAGATGTTTCTGTATTAATTTGTAATTCATCTTCTAAATTTTTAGGAATATCTGTATCCCAATAAAACCTTGTATCTACTGGTACAGGGTCATCTTCCCATACCAAACCACGGCTTACCTTTTCAGCATCATCCCAAATCATCCAGTTAGAAGGATGTTGTATACCATTGTCATCTGACCAAGCCCTACCTGCTCTGATAACTCTGTCATTATATTTCCAAGGCATTTTTATATTCTCCTAAAATTATCTGGCGTTAGCATATTTGAATGGGTTTTCGGCAAAGGCGAGGTATATGTATGTTTGACCGCTTGTGTTTGAGTCACTTAAACTAGTACGCAACTTAAATCCATTACTTAAAAAATCTACATCATACCCAGATGTCAATTCAACACCAGCAGTGTTGGCTTGCAACGCCTCATTCACAACATTTTCTGGGCTACGTTTATTATCACGCAAATTCCAACCTGATGTTGAAGAAGACTCTTTGGTAAGGATAAATGAAGGCCTAAACCCTGTGTAGACAAACGGCCCATTTGTGCTGCCGTTGCCTATGTAGGAACCAACTTTACACGCACCGTCAAGATTAGCAAACGCATACCCAACATAAGTGTCACTAGATGTATTTACATAGTCAGAGTTACTAACAGAGAACACACTAGAGGTTGGTGATGTTATCCAAAAGTTGGAACTGGTTGTGGCTTGAGTATAGTTTAGATAAACCTCACTACCTGTTCCTAACGCTTCGTGATAAACAGGCCAGCCGTTAGCAGTATTTCTGCGCTTCACTATCAGCATAGACGGAATTTTGTTAAGGCCGTGACCAATAGTTGCGCCGCTAGTGCCGTTGCCTGTCCAAGTGCAAATAGACATATATTCGCCAGCCGACACCTGTGACGTAATGCTGCCATCGGTATTGCTTACCGCTGTGCCGCCAGCTTTCCAGTTCCACGCAACGTAGGTTTGACCACTTTGGTTAACTGCGCTATCAGTACCAACAGTGAAGCCATCTGTAATGTGGCCTTTAAAAATACCAGTCCAATCAAACTCAGCAGAAATTGAATTTGAAGAAAGTCCATTTGGATTACTGTTACCTCTAACAGTATCAAAAAGACCGTTTGAGTTAGTATTACTTCTAGCTTTAAACCAAGTCAGGTCTGCGTCAAACCCAATGCCAGTTATATCTCTGTTATCTACGGAATCGCCAGACCACAACACAGTATTAAAATGCTCAGACCCATCCACAATCGTAGGTTCTGGAAGGTTGGCAGAACAAAGCGCAAGAAAGCCAGACGGTGGCGCATACTTGAAGTCACCCACGCCGTTGGCATCTGAGTTACCACCAGCGGTAGTGTTACCAGCAAATGTGCTGTCTTGACCGTGATTTAAAACAAAGTAACCTGTGGTTCCCCAGTTTCCGAAGAACACAGTTTTCTCACTAGGGTCATAAGATATTGAACCTTGAGAACTACCGTTTTTGTAAAAAGTTACTGTTCCACTATCAGCATCACAAGCAACGCCAATCACATCACCAGTTGTCCAAGTTGCTCCGTAGGATGTAACGGTTCCATTGACACTTTTATTACCATTGCTAAAATAATAAACTACGTCACTGACACTGCTATTCTGCAATAAGATGCCATCACCCACTCCAACAGTTCCAACAGAAGTACCAGCCACAGTATAGGTTTCAAAGTACCATTTGCCTGATGCTGGAATGTTCATAGTTCCAAACGCATAGCCAGATGAACCTGTTGATTTTAAGTTTCCTTCAGACAGTGTTGTAGTGTTAGATACCCACCGATACATTAAGGGATTGAACGTAGCAAAGTTATTCGTAGGCGTGTCAATCATTTGGTCAGTTGTTGCAATATTATTAACAGACCAGTTATTACTATTACCTGAACTATCTAAACCTAAATTAGTAGCTGTTGAGTTATTAGAAAAATCAAGATGAAAACCATTTGTACCATATGAACCACCGTAAGATTTTGGAATCCATACGCCTGACTTAGTTTCGCCAAAGCTGGTAGGGTCAACTATTGCTCCATCAATAACATTCATATCTGACATATAGCCATCAAAGTTATAAGCAGTGCTATCTGTATCTCTGCCAATATAATTAACAATACCATTTCTTAGCAGCAGAGTGTCTTGATTTTGTGGAGTAAATGATGAAGACAGACTGTTGACTTGTTCAACCCCGTTTACCCACAGCCTGTTTCTGTCAGCCGCTGTAGCTAACGTGCTATCACCCTGATAAACTATGTGATACCAAGCTGATGGGTCACGAAACACTGCACTGCTTCTAAATCCATTATATCCTGTGTCAAAAGCGTTTGCTAAAATAGTATTATCTGATTCAAATGCAATTCTTCCAGCACTACCGGACTTTGCAAACATAATAGTAGACCTATTATTTGAAATATTAGCACGCTTGACCCAAACACTAATAGTTATCTTATCTGTGTTTGTCTGTGCAGAAGACGGTGTGCGATTTAGATATGCACTGTCATCATCATTAAATCGCAAGCTATCATTGATTTCATAATCATAGAAACCACCACCTGTTGCACCTGACCCAAACCATATAGGACTATTTGTTAAAGACATATTATTGTTACTCCGTTAATTATGAGAAGGCAAGCATAGGTGTGCCAAGAAGAATACTACCAGTTGCTTTAACAAAGTAAGGAACTATATCTACAGCACCCGCTGTGCTTGACAATGTTAATCCTGCCGCACCTGCAGTTTCATAGTCACTACTTAAAGACACAGTTCTACCAGCACCACTATGCGTAAAGATAAATACCCCTGACATTCCAGCTATTTCTGTTGTTGGATTACCAAGTGTTATATTTCCAGTAAGCGTCCACACAAAACTGTTGTAGTTTTGGAAGTCTGGTGTATGTGTTCCTGTGCCTTGGTTTGTATCTGTATGAACAGAACCAACTACGTTTTCAAATGCTTGAACATAATTTGCATAAACACTTAAACCAGTAGTATTACCTGTGACTAAATTGATTGTATTTGTACTGAACCCAAGATAGGTATCGGTATCTGCATCGTGAAATAATTTATCTCTAAGATAAATATCCTCAACGTCATTAATAACATTAGCACCAAGCGTTAGTGTGCCAGTTAACGTGCCACCAGATAAGGGAAGGTGATTTGAAATACTAGTTGCTAATGTAGCAGATACCGCAGCTAACTCTGCGTCTGTTGCAAATCCACTACCATCACCTAAAACAGCATTAATAGAAGTAATGGCATTTGTATTGGTTGTAATATTAGTATTACTATTTCCAATAGAGGTTGCTAGTGCTAAAGATGTTGCAGCAATTAATGTATTACTATT
>LSRR01000223.1_pt1 | contig 59025 bp, 76 predicted proteins | sample 1162981 | NCBI WGS metagenome assembly LSRR01 (sample SAMN03256433, study PRJNA305521) | marine metagenome | biome: Estuarine; feature: Estuary; material: Brackish water; isolation source: iron chloride precipitation of viral particles from surface water samples | place: USA: Chesapeake Bay ... | reverse complement strand
TTAGGCGATGGCGGAAATAATTCGGGAATTACTTTCGACGCCCCTAAAACCGTATATTGGAATTTAAGCGGGACAAATCGGTTTTGGTATGACGACGGGTGGGCGACGACTTCCGGAGGAAGTCCTTCATCCGCAAATTTCCCGTTAATTCAGGATACGATGGTTATTGATGATAATAGTACAATGCCATCAAATAATTTTTATTTCGGGACAGTAGTTAGCAATTGGATACTTACTCCAAGTTTTGACTGTAGCGCGAGAACTCTAGCCTGTGTGATTTCAGTAGTTAACCCAGTAAGAATTCCAAAAGGCGCTTTATCTCTTAGCGGGAACGCTAATGTAACTTACTCAACGACTGGCGGGTCTTTAATTTTTTACCCGACCGGAGGCGATATAACTATCACCACGAACGGCGGAAAATTACTGATCGATGGTATTCAAATATTTGGGTCGTCATCTTCAAAAGTTATATTAGCTGACGATTTTGAATTAGGTGGTTACGGATCTGGAGGCATATTTGTATTAGGCGGAGGAATTCTAGATTTAAACGGTAATAATTTTTACTATAGAAGCATGAGCGGTAGTACTGGTAATACTGAATTATGTACTAGACAAATAATTACGGGTACAGGAGGAGAGTTAATCTGCGCCACGGCATCGGCCAGTGGCGATAACCTTTGGGCATTAGCATCTAATACTAATTTTACGGTAACAGGTGATTTTATAATCCGTTACCAAGGGACAAAAACATCCGGAACTCTAGGAATATTTCATAGTGACGGCGCAGTTCCTTCTGCTACTCAATGCCCTAGTGTTTTTATCGAGACAGGTAGTGGGTTTACTTTCTCTTGGAGTTTAGGCTCCGCTGTAAAAGATTTAAGTACCCAAGGATATACGGGAACCGGGGTATTCGGCGGTTTACGCTATGTTTATGGAAGTTTAACGATTGGGACAGGCCATAACCCTGCGCTATCTAATTCCTCTATTGTTTTTGGCGGATATGATTATGGGTCTGGGGCTCAAACCATTACTACAAATGGCAAAAGGATTAATTGTGATGTCCATATTAACCTTCAAAGCGCGACGGGCGGAGTAACCTTAAACGGCGATTTATTATTAGGAAATACAGTGAGCAGCGGAGAGTTTAGACTTTTGGGGAGCGGGACTTTCGACTCGAATGATTACGATATTGAATGTTGGTTTTTAGACGGAGACGGGGCGACCGCTTTTACTTGGAATATGGGGTCTGGGACTGTCGAGCTAACCGGAACCGGAACGATTTGGGATACTAATCCGAGTACAAATATTACGATTAACGGAGAAACGTCTACAATTTTAAGCTCTAACACTACTAATACTAGTAGAGTTTTAAATTTCGGGGCAAACGTAACTATACATAATTTAACTATCGGCGGCGGTTCTTCTACTGCGGTCGTCGATCTTATTTACCCGACAGGCTTAACTTTAACGGGAACTTTTTCGAGTACTCGATCAGGTGCAGCCTATGAAATCGAATTTTATTCTGGCGACACCCTAACTTGTGCCGACTTTATCGTTTCCGGATCTGCGGGGAATCTTGTAACGTTAAGCAAAACTTCTACTAGTAATTGGAGTATCGTTAAATCCGGTGGCGGGATTATCGATCAAGTTGACTATTGCAACATTGAATACAGCGATGCATCACCCGCTTCAACTTGGTATGCTGGAGCGAACTCGGTAGACGTAACGAGTAACTCGGGATGGATTTTTTCCGCTCCTCCCGCTCCACTTGGGACAGGGAACTTTTTACAACTATTTTTCCCGTGAGGCGCAAGGATGGGCGACTTGAACATCACAGAGGTGAATGCAAAAGTGGACAGTCACATTGACGTTTGTGCAGTAAGATATGAGGCCATGTCGAAGCAATTTGACATCCACATTACTGCCGTCAATGCGCGCCTCAAAAAGATTGAGCGGTCTATTGTTTGGGCCGTGACGACCATCCTCGGATCTCTCGGAACTATTCTTTTACTATTGGTGAACTACATCACGGGATAGGTATGCCTTACAGCAGTACGAATGGTAAGCAAGAAATACAGAGAATCGTTTCCACAGTTAAACACGAAAAAATGCTTGATATCGGGTGCGGGGTTGGCACATACGCCAAGCTCTTCCCTGATGCTGAATGGACAGGCGTAGAGGTCTGGGAACCCTACGTCGAAAAGTACAGTCTTCATGACTTGTACAATACTTTGATCATAGGGGATGCTAGAGAATGGGAGCCCTTTGATCAGTATGACGTCGCTTTTGCGGGTGACGTTCTCGAGCATATGACGTATGAGGAAGCCAAGGCCCTCATCAAAAAGCTTCAGGCTTGCTCAGAAACTGTCATTGCTAGCATACCTATAGGACACTGGCCTCAAGGGGAATACGAAGGCAACCCCTACGAGCGTCATGTCAAAGATGATTGGACAGATGAAGAGGCTCGATCCCTTTTCACTGACCCTGTCCTTGGCGGCGTCTACAATAGGATCGGCGTATACGCTTGGTCAAAGAGCGGCCAGCTTTTCAAAAGCATCCCCCGCACGATTCACATTGTCTGGATAGGCGATGAGAAAAAACGCCCTGATGATTTGATCCAGACTTGGATCGACAAAAACCCAAGCTGGGAAGTTAAGGTCTGGGGGAACGAAGAGCTTCACGGGGTGAACTGGGAAAACAGCGCCCACATTCAGACGTATCTCGAGCAAAAGCAGTACAACGGCGTTGCTGACATGATGCGGTACGAGATCCTGTACACCCATGGCGGCTTTGCAGTGGATGCCGACAGCGAATGCGTAGCGCCTCTCGAGGACTGGTTATTCTGCAACTCAGCTTGTGCGCCTTGGGAGAATGAGGTCACGAGGCCCAACTTGATTGCCATGGGATACATGGCCTCAGCCGCCGGTCACCCCCTTTTTAAAGAAATCATCGAAGCCATCAAGAATGACCCAACGATTCCTGATGGTCCGGCTTGGATCAAGACTGGCCCTGTTTTATTCACAGAGGTCTACAAAAAGCACCCTGAGAATGTTCATGTCTGGCCCTCGCACTACTTCATTCCTGAGCACTACACAGGCGTCAAGCATGAGGGAAAGGGGCCTATCTTCGCCCATCAAAAGTGGATGACGACCCTCAACACGTATCGCGAAAACATCAAAGTCGCTGTCTATGCGATAGCCAAGAATGAAGAAAAGCATGTCCAGCGATTCATAGAGTCTGCGAAAGGGGCGGATTACATTGTCATCGCTGACACGGGAAGCACCGATAAGACGGTCGAAATTGCGAGAGCCTGCGGGGCCACGGTGCATCCCATCAACATCGACCCGTGGCGCTTTGACCATGCAAGGAATGCCGCCCTCGCCCTTGTCCCCTCAGATGCCAAGGTTTGCATTGCTTTGGATCTGGATGAGGTTTTGGAGCCCAACTGGCGGGATGTTATCGAGAGGCTTTGGACGCCCGGCACGGGGAGAATCCGGTACAAACAGGACTGGGGCAGCGGGCATATTTTCTATGCCGAAAAGATTCACGCCCGCACCAACTACGAATGGCGCTTCCCTATCCACGAATACATCATCCCAATTAGCCCTGAAAAGATTGTTCGCCACGATGACATTTTGATTCGGCATCAACCCGACACCGAAAAGTCTAGAGGGCAGTATTTGCCTCTCTTGGAAAAGGCAACCAAGGAAAACCCAACCTGTCACCGCATGGCGTACTACTACGCCCGTGAGCTTTTTTATTACGGCAAATGGGAAAAGTGCATTGCCGAGGCAACCCGATATTTAGACCTTCCTACGGCTCACTGGGGTCACGAGCGGGTCTATATGATGCGTATTTTGGGAAAAGCCAATAAGGCCCTCGACAAAGGTTTTGAGGCCCAAAGATGGTTCAGGAGAGCCTGCGCTGAAGTGCCTACCCTGCGCGAGCCGTGGGTAGATTTGGCTCAAGCATGTTATGACTGGGGCCTTTGGCTCGAGTGCTACAGTGCTGCCATGCATGCCGTCCACATTACTGAGAGGAACTACCTGCACACTTCGGACCCCGCCTGCTGGGGAGCCAAGCCTCACGATTTGGCGAGCATTGCTGCTTGGAATTTGGGGTTCAAGGAGATTTCGCTGACTCAGGCTCGGCTGGCTTTGGAAAAGGCGCCAGACAATGAAAGGCTGCAAAACAATCTGAAGATTGTGGAGAAAGCTTTATCGTGTAGTGCCCAGCCGTAGTTTTCGTTATCATCCAGCCAAATACCTGCGCAGAGGGCGGTAACACCTTATGGCTGTCGCAACTACACCGCTGACCTACAACTCCTACGTGACGCAAATTGCGACCTTGGCTGTCGTCGACACCCAAACGGTCGGCGGTATCGTGCAGGGTGTCGATCAGTCATTTAATGACCTGATCCCGCAGATGCTGAACTATGCCGAGCTTCGGATTCAGCGCGATCTTGATTTACTGAACCTGAAAACGTCTCTGCCTGTCACGTTTACGACGGCGACAAATCTCCTGCAAATTAATGCAGATGACTTTGTCACGCTGCAGACCATGGTGATTCTTTTCAACGGGGTGGCTTACCCTCTCTTGCCGACGACCGTTGAGTTCCTGCAAAACGTATATGGCAACACGGCTGCTGGCTCTCGAGGTATCCCCAAGTACTTTGCGATGTATGGGGGCGACAGGACGACAGGCGGCAATACGTCCATCAATGTCTTATTTGGCCCTTACAGCGATACCACTTATACCGGTACCGCAACGGGCACGATTAGGATGCCGACTCTTGCCAAGAACACGGCAACGCCTGTTCTTGCGGCGACGGGCACGACGTTTATCAGTAATTATCTGCCTGACCTTTTACTCATGGCGAGCATGATTTACATCAGCGCCTTTCAAAGAAACTTCGGGCGCCAGTCGGATGATCCGGCCATGGCACAAAGTTACGAGAGTCAATATCAGGCCCTATTGCGCGGGGCGGGAGTTGAGGAGTTCAGAAAGAAATTTGAATCTGGGGCATGGACGTCCTATAGCCCCACCCCTATCGCAAATCCTCCGAGATAATTCATGCCTCACGCATCAGTTAAGTTACGGCCCGGCGTAGATCAAAATCAAACGCCAGCCTTAAATGAAGCAGGTATTTCAGAATCTCAGTTGATCCGGTTTATTTATGACCGGACAGGGCTTGGGCTTGTTCAAAAGCTTGGGGGCTGGGTTAAGTTTTTCCCCAACTACATGCTGGCCACTGTCCGCGCTTTGTGGGCTTGGCAAGATACCGAAGCCAACAAGTATCTTGGCGTGGGGACTCAAAACGTCACGAATACATTTGAAACAAATCTATCAGCCATTCGCGATGGGGCTGAGAAAATTATTACGCCAACTCGTCTCGAGGACAATATCACGCCCGTTGTTTCGACAACGGCTGGAAGTTCGATTGTTACGATTACAGATACCACTATTCAAAACCAAACTATCTACAACTCAGTGTATGTCGCGACCCCCATCAGCATTGGCGGTCTTGTTATCTTTGGCTTGTATCAGTGCAACCCTGATAACTTCTTATCAGCGACTGCCTACCATATTCAGGCCAAAGATGCTTTAGGCGCCCCCCTTGCAGCAGGAAGTTCGTCTTCGTCTCCCACGCTCCCTGTATTTGACACAGTAAGTGGCGATGACCAAATTACAGTCACTTTTGCGGATCATGGCGAAACCGTAGGCTCGACTTTTTCTGTCGTCACTCCGACTTTAGTAGGCGGCGTTTTGATTTATGGCAATTACATTGTCATTGAAGTTATTAGCTCGAGCCAGTTCGTTATTGTCGGCGACGTTGAGGCAACTGCTACAGCGACCGCAACGCTAAATGGCGGGCGAACCCGATACATTTACAGTTTTGGTTTGGGTGCTGTCCCGCCGGGCACGGGGTACGGCGTTGGAACTTACGGGTCAGGCGGATACGGCACTGGCACGGGAATTATTCCTGCCACGGGCGATGCCATCAATGCCGAAGACTGGACGCTCGACAATTGGGGCGAACAGCTTATCTCGACGCCCATTGAAGAAGAAATCAACCTGACAATCACCGGCATTTCCACAACAGGAACTGCAGCCACCTTTACGTTCTCTGAAAGTTACACGCCTGTTGTGGGCGAGTATGTCGTCATCACAAACGTAAACCCCGTGGCATATAATGGTTCATATTACGTGACGGCCTCTGCAGCAGGAAGCTTGACAGTCGCCTCGACGGAAACGGCTGCTTACGTAAGCGGCGGCGGCATTTACGTTTTCAAAACACCTTTCCAGCCTGTATACAAGTGGGACCCTTTGATTGGTCAGCCTTTCTCGACCATCTTGTCGAACGGCCCTGTATATAACGATGGCTCTTTTGTGGCGATGCCTCAAAGGCAAATCGTGACATGGGGTTCGACGGTGACAGGCGTTCCTGACCCCTTACTGCTGAGATGGTGCGACGTCAATAATTATGAGGTTTGGATTGGGACTGTCACCAACCAAGCAGGTCAATTCAGACTTCCAAAGGGATCAAGAATTGTAGGGTGCTTGCAGGCAGCCCAGCAAGCCCTTGTTTGGACTGACATCAACCTGTATTCAATGCAATACATTGGTCCTCCCTTCATCTATTCATTTAATGAAGTAGGCGCTAATTGCGGTCTGATTGCCAAAAAGGCAGCGGGCGCCATCAACGGTGTTTTCTACTGGATGGGCCCCACGCAGTTTTTCACTCTTGCTGGATCTGGCGTGCAGACAGTCTCGTGCCCAGTTTGGGACGTCATCTTCCAAGACCTCGACCTCAATAATCTCGATAAGATTCGGTGCGCGGTCAATACGCGATTCGATGAAGTGACTTGGTACTACCCCACCGATAGCAACGGGGGCGAAGTCAATGCCTACGTGAAATACAACGTAGGCCTGCAGATTTGGGATTACGGCACTCTTTCCCGTACGGCATGGATTGACCAGTCTGTCTTTGGTGCTCCAATCGGCGCTGATGGAAACAATAACTACATCTATCAACATGAAGTGGGCTACAACAACGATACGATTCCAATGGTTTCAAGTTTTACAACCGGTTACTTCGTCTTGAATGAGGCTGACCTAAAAATGTTCATCGATCAAATTTGGCCAGACATGAAGTGGGGCGAGTTTGGCGGCCCTCAAAATGCCACCGTCAATTTGACGTTCAATGTTTTGGATTATGCGGGGGCTACTCCAAAGACGTACGGCCCGTTCCCCATGACAAAGTCGACGGAGTACATCACGCCTCGGTTCAGAGGACGCCTTGTTTCGATTACGCTCGAGAGCAATGACGCTGACAGCTTTTGGCGTATCGGTAACATCAGATATCGAGTTCAGCAGGACGGCAAGTTCTGATGAGTACTTCATTCTCAGATATTCTGACGGCTCAGAAAAACGGTGTTGTTGGCATCAACAGCATCGCGACGTCTATGAATATCTTGGCCTCACTCGCCTCTGCGACAAAGATGGGGCAGGCGGCTATAACGGGAAGTTACGCCACTATCTACACAGTCCCCAACACGTCAACGGCCATTTTGCGTGACATGGAGATTTGCAACACGACGGCCTCTCCCATTGGGATATACGTCTCTATTGTTCCGCCTAATGGGACAGCCGGAGCGAGCAATGCTGTTTTTTATAATGCTGCACTGCCCGGCTACAGCACGATGCAGTGGACTGGCGCTATCGCGATGTCATTCGGCACTACTATTCAGGTTCAAGGATCAACTACAGGCTGCACGATCACGGCCTCTGGAGGCTTGATCGTATGAGCACGATTTCGTTATTTCCACCGATTGGGTCATCTACTTCCAATGCTCAGTACACGCAGTTTGGCGGCCCTACGGTTGATGCTTTTGGAAGGCTTAGAGTAAGCCAGCCTTACACTATTTTTGATAGCAAAAATAGGTTTGTAAAAGACGCCCAATTTTCAGAATCTCTTGCGGGCAGCGCCACGATTACGTTCACTGCAGATGAAGCGGCTGTCAATTTAAACGTAACGACCGCCTCTGGTGATTCGGCTGTCCGTCAAAGTTTTCGGGTGATGCCTTACCAGCCCGGCAAAGGGCTTCTTGTTCTTGCCACTTTTGTCATGGCTGAAGCCGAAGAGAACTTGCGTCAGCGCGTAGGATATTTTAATGCTGATAACGGCATATTTTTAGAACAGGATGACACCACAGTTTCTTTTGTCATTCGTTCATCTGTAAGCGGCTCTCCCAGTGATGCTAATGCGGTGACGCAAGCAAATTGGAATGGAGACAAATTAGATGGGACAGGCCCTAGCGGCATTACGCTTGATCTGGCTGAATCTCAAATATTTTGGACTGACATGGAATGGCTTGGCGTAGGCAATGTGCGATGCGGTTTCATTATTAATGGCCAGTACATTATTTGCCATACATTTCAGAATGCGAACGTGAACAACACGGTTTACATGACAACTGCCGTTTTGCCTGTTCGATATGAAATCACAACAACAGGGACTATTGGCGGCGCTGCAACACTAAAACAAATTTGCTCCAGTGTTGTTTCTGAAGGTGGATATGAGCAAATTTCCCAACCTCAGGTAGCAAGAAGGTCAACATCTTTAACCGGCCTTGGCACAACATTCGTGCCTCTAATTTCTATCCGCCTTGCCGCGACGGGATACGGCGGCGTTGTTCTTCCTAGAACTCTTAACGTTTTCCCAGCCTCTGCAGATGATTTTGAATTTGTTCTTGTTAAGAACCCAACTTTAACAGGCTCTCCTTCTTGGAGTGCGGTTCCTTCTGACGCAACGGTTGAATTTGATGTAGCCGCTACCGGGTATACGGGCGGTGATATATGCGAGCAAGGCTATGTTGCGGCCAGCAATCAAGGCTCATCCCCTATCTCTGAAATACTGTCTTACAACTGGGATTTGCAGTTGGGGGTTTCATTAGCTCCTGCCAGCGATATCTATACCCTCGGCATTAGAACTCTTAGTGGAACCGGTGATGCCATTGGCGCAATCACTTACTGGAACTTGACGGTGTAATCATGCCACTTAAAAAAGGAAAATCTCAAAAAACCATCAGCGGCAATATTAGCGAGATGATGCGTGCTGGCCATCCGCAAAAGCAGGCCATTGCTGCAGCCCTCGATACGGCGCGCAAGACAAGAGCTTTGGGCGGCCAAGGTTATGAGGTCGAAACGACGACCGCAGGCGGCCTATTCCAGCCTATGAAAAAAGAAAAAAAGCCTCTCTCGCCTGCAGTCAAGGCGCCCGTGACTAAGCTGCATACTGGTCCAATTCACAGTCACGTTGCGGGCAGGACAGACCATCTGCCCATGCATGTCCCCAGTGGTTCCTATGTCATTCCGGCGGATATCGTAAGCGCCATGGGTGAAGGGAATACCATGGCTGGATTTAAGCAAATGAAAATTATCTTTGGGGGCATGCCGTATGGGGGAAAGGGAGATATCCCTTATGGCAGCCCGACAAGCATTCAAACCTCAGGCACGCCTTATGGCGGCAAGGGGGGTCCCTACGGAGCCGAAATGCCGAGCATGAAAGCCGCAGGCGGCGAAGCAGAGGCAGTCCCCATCGTAGCGGCTGGCGGAGAATATGTTGTGTCGCCTGAGCAAGTGCGCATGGTAGGCGAGGGAGACTTGGAACTCGGCCATCGCGTGTTAGATGAATTCGTCAAATCATATCGAAAGAAAACCATTCAAACGCTTCAAAAACTACCCGGCCCTAAAAAGGATTGAAAATGAAAGACATCAAGAATATTGAAGTTGATTCCGAAGGACTACGCATTCGGGCAGGACGCCCCGAGGATCTCGATGAGATCATGCAAATTGCTACTTTGGCTTGTGATGAAAACGGGTTTTTGAATCCTAACCCTGCCAAACTAGCCGCAGAGATTTACCCAGCCCTATGCTTTAACTACGGCATTGTGGGTTTGATCGGCAAGCCAAACGATAAAATCGAAGGCGTTGTTTTGTTGAGAATCGGCACAATGTGGTATGCCGATGATTACGTAGTGGAAGAAAAAGCCATTTTCATCCACCCCGATTTTCGTAATGCAAAAGGCGGCAGAGCGCGTAAACTTTGCGAATTCAGCAAACGAGTTGCTGACACGCTTGGAATACCGCTTATCATTGGTGTATTGTCCAATAGCCGCACTGAGGCCAAAGTTCGCATGTATGAGCGCCAGTTTGGAAAGCCGAGCGGCGCTTTCTTCCTGTACGGAGCAAAAACCGGAAAGGAAAACAGAAGGGAGCATTGATTCATGGGCGGCAAAAGTACAACCTCAAGTCAAACGGTCCAAATCCCACCAGAGGTTTTGGCTCGTTATAACGCCGTTAATGCGCGTGCCGAGCAGGTTGCTGGGCAAGGATTCCAGCCTTACTCCTTCGCCCCTGAAGCTTTTGTCGCCCCCTTAACTCCCACCCAACAGGCGGGTATCTATAACGTCAATCAAGCTGCCGGATTAGCGCAGCCTTATTTCACAGGCGCCCAATATCAACTTGCCGGAGCCCAACAGGCTGCCATGCCCTTTTATATGGCAGGCGCTCAAAATATTGCGGCGGGGCAGGATATTGGCGCCGCCCTTGGAACGCAGGCTGGACAGACTTTTGGGGGCGCCTATGGGGCCGCCCAACCTGCTCAGCAGGCAGCGCTCGCCCTGACTGGAGGGGCCGCAGGGGCGGTCACGCCCGGCCAGCTTGGCGCCCAGCAAATCGGGCAGTACATGAACCCCTTCTTGGGGACGGTCGCCGGTAGCACCATGGATCTGATGCGCCGAGAGTCTGAGCTTGCTCAGGCTGGGCAACTCGGGTCCGCCATTCGATCTGGCGCCTTTGGCGGAGACCGTGCGGGTATTGCGGCGGCAAACCTTGGCCGTGAGCAGGAACTGGCTCGCGGTAACGTCCTCTCGAACCTTTTCAGCGGCGGTTACCAGCAGGCCCTGCAGACGGCCCAACAACAGCAGCAACTCGGTCTGGGGGCCGCTCAGGCGAACAGGGCGGCACAATTGGCGGCAGCCGGACAACTCGGCAGCCTCGCCCAGCAGCAATATGGCATGGGTATGGGACTCGGTCAGGCCTACCAAGGCCTTGGCCAGCAGCAATACCAGCAGGCCCTACAGGCCGCACAGGCTCAGCAGGGTCTCGGACAGGGCCTCTATGGCATGGGGGCGGGTACCGCGCAGCAACTCGCCGGAATCGGCGCAGGGGCTCAGGGGGCCGCTCTGCAAGGGGCTCAGGCTCAGCTTGGCGCCGGTCAGGCGGCTCAGCAGACTCAGCAGGCAGGCTTGCAGGCCCTCTACAACCAGTACCTGCAAGGCCTTTCCTACCCCTTCCAAGTGGCGCAGTTCCTCGCGAACATCGCCATGGGCACGGGCTCCTTGTCTGGCTCGACCACTACCACTCGGCAGCCGGGCGGGTTTTTCTCCGACAAGCGCCTCAAGGAAGACGTCCGCGAGGTCGGCAAGACCAACGATGGCCAGCCGATCTACGCCTTCAAATACAAAGGCGAACCGCGCACCCAGCTTGGCCTCATGGCGCAGGACGTCGAGAAGGTCAAGCCGGAGGCGGTCGGCGAGATGGGCGGCTTCAAGACGGTCGACTATGCCAAGGCGACCGAAGACGCTGCACGCAAGCGCGCCTTAGGCGGCCCTGCTGATCCTGAAGCTGAAGAGCGAAAGCGCAAGGCTGAAGCGGCGGTTGCCGAGGCTTCAAAGCCTGTAACGCCTCCCGCAGGCGCCCCTCCCGTGGGAGCCGCAAAAGTCGATCTGCCGGAACAAAAAGGCATTGAGATTCCGCAAGAAAACAAAGCCGCTCCGAAGCTCGAAGCGCCGGGCGGCGTATCCGCCAAAGATCCAAGCCTCGAGCAGGCCGCGCAGCTTGCGACAATTGTTGCAACGATTGCATCGATGTCCGACCGGCGTACAAAGAAAAACGTGCGCAAAGTCGGCGAACTTCATGATGGCCAGCCGGTGTACAGCTTCCAATATAAGGAAACTGCCAAAAAAGCTTTGGGCGGCGCCATGGGCGGTGCGGTCAGTCAAGATGATGCGTATCAAGGGTTTCAGGCTGGCGGTAGCCCGGGCCTTGCGGGACCGAGCGATATGGCTGCTTTGCTTGCCGCGCAGGCTCAAATGTTTGGGCCTTATAGCCAAGCCGGACTATATGGGGCGGCACCCGGCGGATTGCCGGGCGGGGGCGGTGGGTACGTCCCACAAGGTACGCTTCCCGTTTCCTCTCTTGTCACGGCAGGGGCCTTGCCTGAACCGCCCAGCGTGCTTGATACGCTCGAGCAAAGCGCTCGAATCGGTGAGGCTGGTGCAAACGTCTATAAAAAGTATCAGGAATATCAAAAGCGCAAACAGCAGCGTGAGGCAGAGTCTGCTCCGCCTCCTGCAACCCCGACTTCTAGCATCGTAGGTCCTCGAGCTTCGGGCGGCGAAGTGATGCCGTATGAGCAAAAGATTCAGGGGCCTAAGCTTGATATCCCGACCGACTTGCAAAGTTTTGAGATGGCTAAGCCGGGGCAGTTACCCGAGCAAGAATCCGATTTGGATAAGGCCTCTCAAATTTTGGATATCCTCAGCAGCGCCCAATCTATTGCTGGTAAAGCTTTGGGAGGCGGCGCTCGTCATGGATATCAGACCGATGGCTCTGTTCGCGAGAACAGGGGCGCGACAGGGAGATGGGGCAGAGGCGCCTCAGGATCATTTGAGGAAGAAGGGTTTTTTGATCGAATTGCACGAACCCTTCGCGAAATTCCACAAGATATGCAAAGGTATGCTTCCGGTGATTACGAAGTCCGTCGCCCGGGTCTCGCTCCGCCTACCCAGCGAGATGCCGTGGCGGCGGCATCCGCGCCGGGCACTACGGGCACCACTCCTGAGCCCGTCGCTGCACCACCGCCTGCTAGCGTTGCCGCAACTCCTCCTGCAGCGCCAGCGGCTGATGCAGCAGCATTAGGGGCGGCACAAGCTACTCCCCCTCCACCTGTAACTTCTTTGGGGTTGTCTGGCATGGCAGCAGGTGCTCAATTACCTGCTTTTGTGCAGCCCCCTGCAGGCCTTGGCGGCCTCCCCATGCCTCCCCCGCAAAGAGTCTTGCCGACTCGCGGTGAGCGTATTGGGCAAGCTTTTGGCGATTTGCGAACTACGTTCAGCAAGCCTGAGAATTTGATTCCGCTTTTGAGCGGCATCGCTGCCATGGGTACGGCACCGACCTACTTGCCGGGCGTAGCGCTCGCCGCAGGTCTCGGTGCAGCAACCAAGTCTTACACCGACATCCGCAAACAATTGGCGGACATCGAAAAGACCCAAGCCGATACCCAACAGACTCGCGTTCTTACTGGCGCAGAAGCGCAGACGATTCCACAAAACGCAATCTTTGTTCGCGCTGGCATCACATACGTCATGCTCGCAGACGGAAATGTCGTTACGCTTTCTCAGTGGCACAAGATGGGCAAGCCGCCTACCGCAGGCGCTGCGCAGGCCTCCGGCATCATCAAAAACTTGCCGGGCGCTGAGCCCATTTCTGGCGCAAGCGTTTCTGCGGCAACGACGCTTGCATCGCCTCAGGAGGCAACCGTCTCCGGCAAAGCGCCCGAAACACAGGGCGATAAAGCAGTCAAAAGCTACGGTTGGTCGCCATCGATTTCTGAAACCAACATTGCCAAAGCGCGTGAGGATTCTGATGCGCTACTTGCCATGCCGGAAACAGTCCGCAATCAATTCATTGCGAAGTCCGTGGCGGACGAAGAGGCCATTTTCGCCGGAGCATCTACAGCAGCCGAAGCGGGCACCAGCTTGAACCAGCTTGCTCGTCAAATTTCTGCGCTTGACGGGCCCCTTGACCCGGGCCCCCTGAACCAGATGAAGACGACTGTTGCCGCTTACCTCAATGATTTGATGGATACGGCTGGTGTTCCTCAACAATTTAGAATTCTTCCTGAGGATGTTGATCGCAGCATCATTGCTAATAAGCTTGCAACGGCTTTGCAGTTTGAGGGCGTTCAGGCCGCCGGTCAGCGAGCCGTGCAAGCCCTTGATCAAATTGCGGCAGCGATCCCGGGGCCCGGAATGCCGAAAGAAGCAGCCCTCGAAATTATTGGGAACATGTACATCGACAAGCAAAAGCAGCTTGATCTTGCCCGCTACCTCGAGGAGTACAAAAATCTTGCGGAAATGCCGGGCATGTACAAATCGGCTCAGGCGCAGTTGGCCTTTAGAACGGATTACAACGATCAGTTCTACGAGCGTCAGCGCCAGCGTTTGAACGATATTCTCCGCGCCAAAGATCCTGAAACAGGCAAAACTTTGATCGACGATATCTTGCTTGGGTCGGTCGATCCTCGTCAGCTTGATGAAGAGCTTGGCATGCCCGGCTTTTCGCGTTACTTCTTCAATAGGTAAACGCCATGGCAGAGAGCATCCTTGGCCGTTATCAGGTAGCGCCTCAAAGAGAGGCTCCCGAGGAGCGCCCGCCTGAAGCCCCTCGGACTGGTCCCATCATGGATCGGTATGTTATCTCGAGGGCGGCTGCTCCTGCGCCTGCTGTATCTACTGAGGTTACACGGCCCGGCGCTCGCGTCGCAGAAACTCGTTTTCAAAGGGCTGCTGAACCTCCCCCTCTTCCTGAGCCCTCGGCTCCCCCTGAGCCTGAATTAACTTGGGGGGAGACTGGACGTCAGGCTGCCGAAAGTTTTGTGCCGAGCGCCTTGGAAGCAGGGCGAGCTTTGGTGGGCGTTTTTACAAGCCCTGTGCAAACAGCAAAGGCTATTGGACAGCTTGGCGAAGGAATAGCTTCAAAAGTTGCTGGCGCAGTAGGTATCGAGCAAGACCCTGAAGAAAAAGCACAAACCGAAAGATTGGCAAATGCTCTCGGCGAGCATTACTCGAATATTTACGGCGGCTTGCTTCGCGGCGATACGTCTGGCTTCAAAAAAGCATTTGCAGAAGATCCCGTCAGCATTTTAATGGATGCCAGCACGTTATTAGGCGGCGCTGGATTAGCAGCAAAAGGTGCTGGTCTTCAACGAACAGCGTCTGCTCTTGGAAAAGTTAGTGCTGCGACTGATCCTATTTCGCTGGCTGTAAAAGCTGCCAAGGCGCCTGTAAGTTTAGTACGAAAAGCTGCCCCTTACATTCAATCTGTTCCTAGCGGCTCTTCTGTAAATGCTTTAAAAACAGCGCAAGAGGCCGGAAGAACTTCAAATCCTCTCCTCAAAAAAGCTTTTGAGAGTCATCTTAAAGGAGCCGATGCGACGGAAATTGTTGAAAAAGCTCAAAGCGCTTTAAGACAACTTTCCGCTCAAAGAGGTGCTCAATACGTTGATGACATTGCCAAATTAAAAGGAGGGCAATTGCCTCAATTGCCTTGGAACTCTGTCGACAATGCTATGAAAGCAAATCTTCAGAAGATTAGCTTTCAGGTTAGAGGTCCTACAGGAGTAGCTGGTCCTCAATTTACAATGTATCGACAAGCGCAAGAAGTTGCGGACGAAATTCAAAAAGCTGTAGATTTTTTCAAGAATCAGCCTCTTGGATCAAATGCACATACGCTGGAAGGCTTTGATGCACTAAAGAGATATATTGGCGAAGTAGGGGATGCTGCCCGCCAAAATCCTGTGGCTCATGGAATTGCGACAGATATGTATAACTCTGTCTTGAATTCTATTAAAAATGCGCACCCCGAATATGCAAAAGCCATGGAAGCTTATTCAACCGCTAGCAAAGAATTAGCAGACATGAGGTCTGCTTTTGGTCTTGGCAGGAGAGGCGTTGCAGACGAATCTGTTTTGCGCAGAATTCTTGCTACAAAAGACAATACAACAAAGAAAACTCTTTTAGATGAGCTTTCAAAGCTAGAGCCTGAAATTCCATACATGCTTGCGGGGCAGGAGCTTAAAGATATCTTGCCGGGCGGATTAAAAGCTTACATTGCCAATGCCGGTCTTGCGCCTTTAGCTTTTGGCGTCAATCCCGCTTTGGTGGTGGGGCAAGCCGCTATTTCATCGCCACGGCTTGCGGCTAAAACTCAGCAGATGATTGGGCGCGCCGCAAAGGCTGGAGAGACAATTACAAGTAGGCCCGTCACGACAACGGGATATTATGCTGGTCGCGTCGAGGAAGAGGCTGCACGCCCTGAGGGCACTACTACGGTGGGCTCTGTTGGTATGCCTGTCCGGCAAGACAACGCCTCTACATCTCAAATCTTTGACCGCATGCTTCAGGTTGAGAGCAATAAGCGCCAATTTGACAGTCAGGGCAACGTCCTGACTTCCTCGGCTGGGGCGCTTGGCATTGCTCAAGTGATGCCCACTACGGCTCCTGAGGCAGCCCGTCTTGCTGGTCTCCCTTACGATGAGAACAGACTGCGAAATGATGCCGAGTACAACGCCGCCTTAGGGCGTGCGTACTTTGAAGAGCAACTGCGCAGCTTCGGCGATCCCATGCAGGCTGCTGCTGCGTATAATGCGGGACCGGCTGCGGTAAGGCGCGCCCTAAGGGATGCAGCGGAATCTGGCGAGTCCTTCCTGAACTTCTTGCCACGAGAGACGCAAGACTATGTCAGGAAGATTTTCGGGCAGCGCACGATGCAGGCTGGCGGTAGAACGGCTCGAGCAACGGGCGGCAAGGTGGGCGTCTCAGTGGGCGGCCTTGTTGGTAAATTGATGAATGCGGCTGAGGCGGCAAAGAAGCACAATAGCTCGAGCACGCAAGACTTTTTAGATGTTCATGATGATCATGTAGCAAAGGCACTTGAGATAGCTGACAAAGCGATTTAGGAGCGATCATGGCTAGTACTTTTACGACAAACAAATCTATCGAAAAGCCGGGCTCAGGCGACTACGCAAATACGTGGGACGCTCCAGTCAATGCCGACTTTGACGTCATCGACACTTCGTTTGGCGGAATCACGAATATCAATGCCGTGGGAGCGAGCGGCACAATTACTTTGACTTCAACTCAGTATCGCCCTCCGAATATCGTCATCGCCGGTCTCTTGACCGCAAATGTGGTGTACGAATTGCCCTCTGGTATCGGCGGCGTCTGGTCGATCTACAACAACACCACAGGCGCTTTCACAGTCACCTTTTCTTCGGCGGGCGGCGGCACGTCGCTTTTGCTTCGCCAAGGATATCGGACGCAGGTCATCAGTGACGGCACCAATATCGACTTTGCGTCGACGAATTCGCTGCCGGGCGGTAGCGACACGATGGTCCAGTACAACGACAACGGGGTGCTGGCAGGCTCTGCAAACCTGACTTTTGACGGGACATACCTCGGCACTCGAGGCCTCACCTTGGTAGGCGCCTCTAGCGGCTTTGTGGGCCTCATCCCTGCTTCGGTGTCTGATGGGACGGTCTATACATGGCCAGCCTCTGACGGGACGTCTGGCTATGTTTTAGCGACAGACGGCGCGGGGACGCTATCTTGGGTCGTTCAAAGCGGCGGCGGTGGCGGTGGTGCAGTCGATTCATTCTCGGGCGGCACTACGGGCCTCACGCCTGCTACGGCAACAACGGGCATCATTACTTTGGGTGGTACGCTGGTTGAAGCAAACGGCGGTACGGGCGAAACAACTTACTCGAACGGCCAACTTTTGATCGGTAACGCCAGCGGTGGCCTGACTAAAGCCACGCTCACCGCAGGCTCAAACGTGACCATCACCAACGGCGATGGGGCCATCACAATTGCCTCTACTGGAGGCGGTACACCGCCTTCCGATTATTTGAACTGGGATGGAGCTTTTGCCAGCGCCAAGGTTACAGCTTCCACGGCTGCTCCATCTGGCGGAAATGACGGCGATATCTGGCTGAGATACTGATGTGCGAAATTTATGTCAAAGTCGCCGGTAATTGGGAGCAAGTCACCACCGTTTCAGTAAAGATCAGCGGTGTATGGACGACTATTACCGAGGGCTGGCATCGCGTCGATGGCGCATGGCGTATATTTTGGCAGCCGGGCGGATTTTCTCCTTTTACTCAAACTTTTTACGAGCCCAATAGAACTCCAAAAGAATTTGGGATATTCGGAACTTTTTATGTCCCTTGCGGAGCCACCTCAATGACCCTAAGGGCATGGGGCGGTGGCGGGTCTGGAGGGGCAAAGTTTTTAACTGAAGGAGGTACTTCAGTTGCTGGATCTGGCGGCGGCGGTCAATACAACGAGCAAGGCCCATACGCTGTAACCTCTAGTGACTTTTTTGATTTTTACATTGGCGGACAAACAGCGCCGGGCAGTAATTCAGATCCTAACCCATATAATTATGTTGAACTTTTTGACCAAAATGGCGAATTAGGCGATCAAGCAAATGTGAGTAATTTGCCAGCCCCTGACTTTTTCTTTTTTGCTTCGGGCGGCGAGGGAGGATTTATTTCTGTTGATGGGCCCGGCGGAGGGGTCATCGATGATCCTACCAATCCCAACAACGGGTTCCCCTCTGCGGTTCAGCCTGCAAGTGGATCTGGCGGCAATGCTGGCGGTGTCGGTGGGGGTCTTGGCGGTCAAGTTAATCCGTATGTTGCGCCAACGTTCCCGGGCGGAGGGGGACCGGGCGGATTCAATGGATCTGATGGGCATTTTGGCGTCACGCCTGTCCTATACGTTGACTGGTCATAGCCATGACAACCTTTGTCAAAGTTTCTGGAAACTGGGAAACCGCTACCGAAGTTTACGTAAAACGCGCCGGTTCATGGACGGCTATTGAACAATTTTATGTTAAGCCGGGGCAGTTTAATCCCCCACTTGACACAACATTTTGGCAGCTTGTTTTTTTTAGCCCGGGGAATTACCCCTATCTTTCATTTATTAGCAGTAGCAGTTCAACTTTTAGCTCTAGTGGTTTTTATGAGCCTGTTTTATACCCATCTGGCACGAGCGGAACTGTTCAAGTTCCATATGGAGCTAATCGTTGCCGAATTCTAATGGTAGGACAGGGCGGCGCTGGCGGAGCCTCAGCATCAAATTCTGCAGCCGGAGCCGGAGGTGCTGGAGGCGCAATTCTAACGCAATCTAGTGGTTTTGCAGTCAATGAATTTGATACGTTTAATTGGTCTTTTGGAAATGAAAACGGCATCACAACCAGCGGAGATGGCGCTAATGGCGGATCATTTACGGTAAGTTGGACCGGAAATAGTATGACAGCAGATGGCGGTAACGGAGGGCTCGCGTCAGGAACTCATGGCTTAGGAGGAGGCACCTCAGGAAGCGGAACCGTATATCTCAATTCTACTCTTACAACAGGAAATTCTGGATTTACTAACGCATGGGGATTTGGCGAAGGTGGCGAGAATACCGGTTCCTTGCTAGGAGCATCACGGGGAGGGTATTTGTACGGAGAATATCTTGGAGCAACATGGACTTATCCTATTGTTGGTGGCGGAGGAGCGGGGGGATATAATTCATACGGTCAAAAAGGCGGAGACTGTTTTGTAAGATTTGCTTTCTGGAGAGTTTAATCATGGCATTTGATCCTGTATCAGCAGCGCTCGACATTGGTTCAAAAATTATTGACAGGCTTTGGCCAGATCCGGCTCAACGCGATCAGGCTAAGCTTGAACTACTCAAAATGCAGCAAAGTGGCGCCCTTGCGGAGCTTGCAGCGCAAACTGAGTTGAGGAAAGGGGCTGCTGAAATTATTAAAACAGAAGCCGCTTCAACTCACTGGCTCGCCTCAAATTGGCGGCCACTTACCATGCTGACATTTGTCGGGCTTATTGTTGCGAGATGGTTTGGCTGGGCAGCTCCAAATATTTCGCAGGCAGAATATTTAGCCCTTTGGGATATCGTCCAGCTTGGTCTCGGCGGGTATGTCATTGGTAGAAGCGCAGAAAAAGTATTGCCGACTGTTGCGGAGATTCTAAAAAAGTGAAAGAGAATTTCGAGTACTGCTTCCAGCAAGTATTGAAGCACGAGGGGGGATATGTAAATCACCCCAAGGACCCGGGCGGGATGACCAACCTCGGCGTCACCAAACGCTCTTGGGAAACTTGGGTCAAAAGAGAAGTCACCGAGCAGGAAATGCGCGGCCTTACGGCTGAACTTGTTCGTGAGTTTTACAAAGTCATGTACTGGGACAAATGTCGCTGCGATGAACTCCCTTCAGGCGTGGACTATTCGGTCTTTGATTTTGGAGTCAATGCAGGCCCGCGCCGATCAATCATTACTTTGCAAAGGTCCGTGGGCGTCAAAGATGATGGCATCTTTGGACCCATGACGATGAAAGCTGTTTTGGAAGCGCCCCCTAAAAAGATTGTGGGCGATTACTTTAGTGCCCGAATGAATTTTTATAGGCAGCTACAAACGTTTGAGACGTTTGGCAAAGGTTGGGGGAAAAGAGCTTCTGACGTTATGGTAGGCTCTGCAGAATTAATTAAAAAAGCTGAAGAGTCTCAGGCAAAGTCGGATTCTTCGGATTCATCGAGCGGTGGCTCGGACGATGCAAGCTCAGCGGCAAACGCCAAGTAGTTGATGGCGTCGACATAGTGGTCGAGCTTTTTGGGTGACTCCTTCATCCTCGAGAGCTTTGTTGCCGCAAATAGGATGGCAATCTCATTTGGGGTGAGAGTCTTCGTTGTCGCCTTTGAAAAGATAGCGGCGATTCCGGCGAAGTTTTCCGCCACTGTCCCGTAATCTTCGCCGCGCTCATCGACAATTTTGAGCGCTTCTTCCAATACTTTTTTGTGATTCATTTGGTAGCTACTTTTACTTTTCCAATAACGTGAGCAGTGATAATAATCGGGCCAACGCTGTAGTAAGTCCCCGAGTTGTTATCCTTGTAGATTTCATCAAGAACGATCAAGCCATCATCAATTAAAACGGTAGCCAACTCTTCCAAAGTATTCGCAGGGTGATCCCCCATGATTTGATGGACTGAGTTGCCCGCTTTTGAGGGCATGTTAAGTGTGAGTATGAACCTCATGATTTTCCTTATAGGGAAGGGGCGGCCCCTCTCCGCCCCACCCTGACCTGTTATCCGAAGTCCTCTGCGTCAGTTACGGGGGCTGGCGCTGAGACCTGAGTTGATCCAGTTGTCGGCGGCCCACTGGGCTGCTGAGGCGCTGGTGCCGAGTAAGAATTCTTTGGCTTGTATACTAGATCCGCAGGACGCGCAACCCAGCCCACAATCTCAAAGACCGGCGAATAATTCGTCGACTTGCGAGCCCCTTCGCCCGTAGTGATCGCCACAGTATCTTTCAGGACGACTACAGGGAGCTTTCCAGCATTGGCGGCTGCACCAGCGGCGTATGCCGTATGCAGTTCATCAATGCCACGCAGGAAGGCTCGAGCGGTGGATGCAAGTTCGCGAAGGTCTCCGCCCAGTTCCTTCGTGAGCTTCACAAGTAGGCGCACGCCCGGCTTGTGCTTCTCGCTTGGACGGTCAGGCTGCTTCTCGCCGAAGCGTACAACCTGAAAGTCAGGGGCGGTGCCGGTATCAAAGTTGATGTATCCGACTTCGATATTCTCAAAGTCAAAAACAGCTTTGAAAGTCCGGCTGATGTCGACGACGTTGTCTTCGCCGTTGACACGGTCTCGGCGGAACATGCGGCCCGACCGACAATCAAACTTGATGATCGGAATGATCTCGCCGCCAGAACCACCTTCAGAAAAGTTAAAACCAAGTGCCATTTCAAGTACCTCTTACAATATGCCGCGATATAGCCCGCAGCTTGCTTCTCTGCTTATGCAGAAACCTACACGCCCCATACGTCGAACGCAGCTTTGCGCGTCAACGGATCGGCAAAATAAAAACTGTCGACATCAGGCACCACAAGCGATGCCAATTCATCAGGGTCCTTCGTGATCGACAAAAACTTTTGGATGGATAAGCCAATCTTCGATAACGCCTTGACGTGATCCGCAGGATTCTCGAGGCGGTACACGGCATATTTCTTTGGCGTCACGTATGCAATTTGCGCATCCGAATTCCCGCCACGGGCAGCATGATACAGGGCCAGTTGGCGCGCATGGGCATTGTTGATTTGACTCGGCAATGCATGCGTAGTCTTCAGGTCGATGAGGACCTTTCCATCATTCCACTCAAAGTCATAAAACCCGATAAAGGGGACCGAGAGGCCCTCCACCTCGAACCGGATCTCGCCCTGAGCCGAAGAGGGGACGCCATACGGGCGCAGGGCATTCAGGCCCTGCTCGACCATCATGGGGACCGCTCCCTGCTCCTTTTCGAGGCGAGAATCGCCGCAGAGGGCCGTTAGGGTCTTGAACTTATCGAGGGCGATACCGGCGCACTGGAGGACGTCCAAGCGCTGATCTACAAGCCCTGCAGTGATGCCCTCCTCAACGGCAGAACCGCGATGGGCGGCTGCACCGACAACATTCGGGCGCTTCAGGACTTTCGTCAGGACGAACATCGCCGGAGACGAAGCGAACATGTTGCAGGTCGATGCTGAAAGGTGCTCGATACCGTGAGATTCAAATGCATTCATAAAATCACCTGATTCGATACGTGTAAGCGGGGAATACTAAATCAAAATGAGGGCGGTGGGAAGTCCCGCCCTCGACCCCTCCGTCATTCTTCGCATACCGTTTCGTATACGTCAACCTCTTCGAGTCTAGTACCGACCTTGACTCGTTTGCAGCTAGTCGATGAAAAGTTGACCCAAATGCAAGGCTTGTCGGTCACGAGCAAATCTTCGCCACCTACCGCATCAAAGTACCAATACGTGGAGTAAGAGGGCTGCCCCTCCTCAGGCCTTCTAAGGGGCGTCAATCCTGCTCGGCGCAGTATGCCAAATAAAATGTCGAGTTCTGCTCGAGACCCAGACACGTTGATGTTGTAGGAAACCCTATCAATGGAAACGCCGACAATATTCAGGCTGGCGTTGCTCAAAAGTTTCACAATGTCGGTAACCCTCTTCCCATCGCGACGAATGACATTCGCGATGAACCTAGAAGTTTTGCGGGCAGACTCATTTGCTTCTTTGACAAAATTCATAAAATAATCCTCAAAAATAGGGGCGGCTTTGACCCCGCCCGTTATAGTGTCAGTCTAAGCGACTGTCCGAATAAGCTTCAATACCGTACTCGTTCAGCTTTCTCGCGAAAGCCTCAGCGTACGCACGCTTGCGGTCATATGACTGATTGTAGTCGCTGACCCAAAGGTGCAGGCCGCCCGTGTAGCTTTTGCGGGTAAGCTTGTTTTGCTTAGTCCAGCGCCCGAAGCTGGTGTTGCCCTTGAACCCGACCCAAGCGAAGCCGCAGAGGCCCTCGTCGCAATGCCAAAAGTTTTTGCCGTCAGTGACGACCATGGCCTCAGGGATAGCCGCCATGGCGGCCTCGTGACCCGCCTCGTGAGCGGCGCGAAAGATCTCAAAATTTAATTCGTTTTTCATGACTGCAATACCTCAGAATTGTCAACAATGATCCCCTCACGTAGCAATTGCGAAGCAGTTCGACCAAACCAGCCCTGCAGGCTGTAGGCAATGCGCGTATCGTGCAGATACTGCCAAGCCTCAATAACCTGCTCTTCAGACTCGGCTTCAATGAAGCCTTCAGCAATACCGACAGCGGTGAATGAGTCCATGAGAAAATCTCCTCAGTAAGTGATGGGCGAATCTTGCGCCTCACCCTCCTGAGCCTCGGTTGGGTTGGTCACATTCGGCTCACTTTTTTCGTCAGTACTTACCGAAGGGCTTCCAAACTTGATCGGGATCAGCGGCGGTGTCGATAAGACGTACCGCAAAAGCTTTTCCGAAGCCGCATCCGCCATGGCTCGATTCCCTGATATCGCTGCAATGAAAAACTCTCGAGCGAAAGCGTCAGGCCTTGGGTCCGGCGCCTGATAGTGAAAGCATGGGGAATCATTCGAGTGAACGACCCCCAAAGTTTCTGGTTTTCCGCAAATGCACATACTCAATTCTCCTCTGTCTTTGTTTCCAAATATTCTGCAATTTTTTGGTCTAGCGCTTTTCGCTTAAACTTTTCCAAAGAAAATTCATACGAAAGCTGCAGGATGGTCTTTGAAAAAAGATTAGCTTCATCAACCAAACCGTTGATGCGCAAGTTTTCCAAAGCTTTGGTGATGGTCAGGATGCCGACTTTTTCTGAATCAATGGAATGAATGCTCATGGTAATCAATCCTCTTTTCCAAATATTGAATTGCTCAAAATAATCTGTTCGTACTCTCGAGGCCATTCATCATGGTCATGGAACTCGATATGGGTCCCGTACTCAGGGTGCCCGTGAATCGTCAGGAAATCATACAAGTTTCGCCATATCGATTGCGAGCTTACGTCTGTCAGCCACTTGATCGAGACGGACCCGTCAGACCAGATGACGCCCTCATACTGAGGGTGGTCCCAATCGTTTTGGAATTGCCTGTATAAGCCCTCAACTTCCCCAAACTTTTCTGGATCATCAGGCCTGTTGATGTTTTGCCTATATCCTGTGAATCGTTTGATCATGACGCACCTCAATGAAGCTTTTCGACAGAGGGGCGGACATGATGGTAGACCGTAATTCCAGCCTGAGCCTCAATCAGTTCGTGCAGGCTGCGCAGGGCGCTTTGCAAGTACTGCTCCTGAGGGGATGGGTTTTCCCAGTTCCACAAAAATTCATCTTCGGTCTGCTCGTTTACAAGTTTTAAAATATCTGAATACATAAAAATATCTCCTAATAAATTTAAATCGGGTCATTCCATAAGGCACGAAAGAATCCACGCACTGCAATAAATACCGCAGCTAAGATCGACACGATAAGTACTGTCGGCCAAAACATTGGCGTGTACGTGAAATCAATGCTCTTAAAATCAAAGTGAAAAAAAGTAGACACTGCGAGGCCGATCAAGAATGACCGCATCAGCCAGTATTCTAGAGCCCGCGCAGCAATTGCTAAAGGACCTTGAGCTTCCATAAAAATATCTCCTAAGAATTACATTTGTTTTTGACTTCAACTCTCACTTCACCACAACCGCAAGATTTTACAGTCTTGCGGCCATACTCAGCACCCCTGATAAAGGCCTCGTAAGCCTTGTACCAGACGTCATTCCCTCGATTGGCTACCTTATCTGCATACTCTGATGCAGCGGCATCCAAGCTTAGAAAAGTTTCTTTTTCATTACTCATGACGTACACCCCATCAAGTATTTTGTTCCAGCACGAATAGCTTTTCGCCCGAGAGCCGAGGCATCCGCCAAAGCTTTAAGCCTAGTGGCATCTGCGAAACTGCAGTTTATCAAGTCCACTTGAACCACTACCAATAAATCTTGAAGCTTCAGTAAATGCTCTGATACTTCGTCAGCAGAGGCATCCCCGCTTTTTATTGCATTCAGCATGCTTCGGGCAAGTCTTGAAAGTCTATTTGCTTCAGGCGTCATTACCGATACTCCTTGGGGCCGTCCCCGTTTTTCCAAATAATCAGATAGGCATGTAAATCATAAAATTCGCGAACCTCAACTGCCCGCCCTTTTTTGTCACGGATGGTTCCATCAGGAAACACGGCAAGAGAGTTCCTGAGAGAAGCAATGCGCACGAGGTCTGTCGTCCCGTAACGAAACTTCCAGAACCATCTGCGAAATTTCAGGACGTAAGGGGCGATGTTGCGTTCCTTCCAGTTGTCGTAAGCAACAAAGATTGCGCAAAGCACGGCAACCAGAAGTAACCCAACAGCAAACAATGCCCAAGCCTGAAGTATCATTTTAATCTCTCCTCAAAAAGGCTTTTCAGGGATATCTTTGAATGGATCAAGAGAACGCCAAGGCGAATGCTTGAAAGGCTGAAGCAACTCGGGCTCCAGCACCAGTCGCTGCAGGCATCCGTTGGCGTCAAAATACCAAGCATGGATAAGATCCCCATCTTTGTGGACAACGGTCATTTCAGGACCGCCCATAATTAACTGAACTTTGTCACCGATTTTCATTGAAAAAACTCCTGTGTAGGTCGAATAAGCGCTGAGAATGCGCCAGCCCCAATCAAATCAATGTGCGCCCCCGCGCAAAATACGTAAAAACCTCTAAGAGCTTGCTGACATCCACGATGCCCGAATATATAAATAGGCTTAGGATTCGCTCATCGACGAAACGTATTCAGGAGATATTCAAATGTCACGAATCAAAGTACGAAACGCCCACATGGATGACCGCATCGAGCACCCTGCTGCGTACGAAGCTGCAATCCGTAACAGGATTAAGCAGAATGCCAGCAAGACCCGTCGCATCAAGTGGTTCGAGCAGCACGCCGACGCACGCCGTCTTTATGACTGGTTGAACACCTGTGGTGAGTTCAAGACCATATACGACGACGAAGGTAACTTCGTAAGCGAACACCCACTGCGCAAGGGCATTTTCGATGGTGACTTCGGTAAAGTGCTACTCGAGATGCGCGATGCGTTGGATGAGTGGGGTGGTCTGACCGACAAGCAGACCGACCTCGTTCGTCGTGCGTTGGCCCGTGCCGAGGAGCGTCTTGCCCGTGCCGCCCAGCGTCGCGAAGAGCGCCTCGAGGCCGACCGTGCTGGTAGCGCCCATGTTGGTGCCGTTGGCGAGCGCCGCGAGTTCTCGGTGCTCTGTGAGAAGTCTTTTTCGTTCGAGGGCCACTACGGTGTCACCTACATCAACATCTGCCGCGATGAGGCGGGCAACGTGATTGTGTACAAGGGCAGCCATGGCCTCGACAAGGGCTGGCGGTTCGTCATCAAAGCGACCGTCAAGGCCCACAACGAGCGTGAGGGCGTGAAGCAAACCATCATCGCCCGACCGAAGTTCATCAGCGAGACGGCCCCCGAGGAGGGGGCCTGATCGCCTGCGGAAGTCACTGATGTCATTGTGGTTTTCCGCTGTTAAGATTCAACCATCGACTTTATTTTTATTTTATTGAGGTACATGAAATGAACTACGCAAATCATATTGGCTACTCGGACGTGAACCCGCACGAAGTGGTCCGCCGCATCAGCGATAAAACTCTCGAGATCCGCGCCATGAGCGCCGAGCGGGACCCTGAATGGAAGCCTGACTTCGTCGCAGGCGGTTTTTGCGGCACGGTGGTGAACCAGAACCGCCAGCGCTGGATCATCAGCAGCAACCCTGAGGCTCGCGTGTTTCGCATCCGCCTCGGCAAAAAAGGCTGGAAGGATTCGGGCGGTGCGCGGTACGTGCTCGCCGACAAGCCTCAAAAGTTTTACGACTACAATTTTTAAGGGGTGCAATCATGAGCAAGCACGTAGCAGGACCTTGGCAATTGATGGGCGCGACAATCTACGCGCCCCCTGACGAGGAGGGCGTCGCACGAATCGCGACGGTCGATGAGACCTTGGCAACCGGCTGGAGCAAGCCTGTCGCCCGCGCAAATGCTCGCCTGATCGTCATGGCGCCGGAGTTGCTGGAGGCCCTCGAGTGGGCCCTCGAGCAGATTGATGATGACTTCGACCCTGATCATCAGGAGGCCCTGAAGGCGGCTCGAGCCGTAGTGGCCAAGGCGAAGGGGGGCTGACGCCAACAACGCCTACTTGAATGATCCCCTCTAAACGTATCGTAACGAACGGACGGGGGCTATAACGCCCCCCATACTTGCACCATACCTTATAGGAGCAAATCAAATGGAAAACCAAGATATGAAAAACAAGCGATTGGAACAGGAACACCGGTACTCGCGGGTTGCGCCTGAGGGCTGGGAAGATGGCTTGAAGTGGGCGGTGGACCCGGGCCCCGAGCTTCGCGAGGCCTCCCGCCAGTTCCACTGGGCCTATCGTGGCTACACCAAAGAATCCGTCGAGCGCATGTTCGAGAGCAGCCGGAAGGCTCAGAAGGAAGTGAACCGCCTCGCCGCAGAATTGATCCGCAAGCGTGGAGGACTCAACCGTGGCTTCTATTGAAATTGTCGGTGTTGGCCATGATGTCAACATCAATGGGACGTCTTTTGTCGGCCAAGTGACCGCAACGTATGACGAGCTTGTGGCTTGCTTCAAGGACGACATGGGCGCGTCATTTGATGGCAAAACTCGGTTTCAGTTTGCCGTCGAGTTTTTTGATGTCGGGGCGGACGACTATGTCGTTGCTTCACTCTACGATTGGAAATTAGCCCGAATCCCTCGAGAAGATATTCTTGTCTGGAATGTGGGAGGTACTGATGTCAGGGCCCTCATTTACGTTGAAGATACGCTACACAAGCATCGATTTCCTGATTACAAACCATCTGAGGATTACAGAAATGAAAGCTCAATTTGATTTTATTCAACTGATCAACCGCCTTGTCGAGAGATCCATTTTCTTTGGCATTATTGGCATCGCAATCGGCTTCGCCTTTTACCAACTCTGGTCGCCCATATTCTTTGGTCTGGGCAAGATTGTTGGGGCTCTGGAGTCAGTTCAGTGAGCGCTTTTATCGCAAACCTGAAGAGCCGCATCCCTTGGAAGTGGCTCATCTTAGGTTATGTCGCCCTCAACGTTATCGAGTTGGGGGTCCTCTTTTACTTTTACAGCCCGAGCGAGATTTGGGATATGTACTTGGGACTATTAGAGGCGGCTAAGTGATGACAGGCGCTGAGTTTCGAGAATTGCTCCGCCAGTCTGGGCTGCGTCAAATCGATGCAGCTTGGATCTGCGGGGTCTACGTGAGACAAGTCAGGGCATGGTGCCTTGGCGAGTTTGCCGTTCCTCAGTATGCGCAGCTACTGATCAAAGCATATGCTGAGGAAAGGCTACCCCCCGATTGGCTTTGTTCAAATATTGAAAAAGATCCACCAAATTAATAGAGGTATTTTTTATGCTATTCAAAGATAACATTGTTGATATTCGCGACGTCATCGAACGTTACGAAGAATTGGAACTTGAGAAGAACTTCCATGATGACGCCGTGGCTGCCGCTCGAGATCACGTTGCCGAGTTTTTGTCGAGTCAGGTCGATGGGCGCTGGGAAATTATAGCTGGCGTGCACGAGACCGAAGCGACAGTCACCGCTGCCAATGCACGAGCCCTGCAGGTTAAATCTTCTTGGGAGTTGGACAACATAGGCGAATTCGCTCGCCTCAAGGCTATCCTCGAGGAACTCAAGGGCGATAGCGGGGATGAGCAGTGGCGCGGTGATTGGTATCCGCCCATTCTCATTGCTGATTACCATTTCACTGATTACGCAAAAGAATTACTTATCGATTGCGGATACTTCAAGGGCGACCTCCCGCCTTGGATTCATATCGATTGGGAAAAGACCGCCAAAGAAATGCTGGTTGATTACTCGTCGATTGATATCAAGGGTGTCACTTACTACTACTGGAACCCATAGCCATGAAAAAGAATTTCTCTTGGATTTCCCTTTTGCTCGTGCCGATTGCATCAGCTAATCAGCCGACCATCGTGGGGCACATTCCCAATCAGGCTGGAAGCAAGATCACGTTCACCACAGAGCGTGGGGATTGCCCAGAGTATCAATTGATTGTCTACGGTCAACAGAAGGGGGGCAGGATAGGCATCACAGGATGTTACCGCCTGATCGATGATGAGCTTTTTGTGGTCTGGAGCGACGGGGACGTTTTCACGTACCCATTTGACGCATTGGTTTTCACGCAAGAGTTCGAGAGACACGTTCGAGAGGGGGCAAGAAGTGAAACATTTTAAGAACCCGGGCCCCAAGCCCATCATCACCTTTGAAGAGTACAAGCAAATCTTGGAGTTCAAAAAGAACAAAAAAGATTTGAAAAAATCTTACGGCGACTTGGCTGAGGAGCTTGGACTGAAAGTCGGCACCATAGTTAGTGCAACGAGAAAAGGCATCAAGCGTTACGACTATCGAATCATGCTCGAGGAAAGGGAAAAATGAACCGCTACAACATCATCCGGCTGGCGAGAGAGGCGGGATGGCACGATGAACTTTTGGCGTTGCCATCCACCGTTCCATTACTTGAGCGCTTCGCTGAATCGATTATTCGGGAGTGCGCTAATGTCGCTTTCCATAATAGTCACTCGTGGGACTCTGTGGATCAGGCCGTCAAAGATCATTTCGGGGTGAAGTGATGAAGGATCGAAAGCTTTTTGATGAATACCCAGAGTGGGTGGGGATGCCAGAATTTGTGCAAGAAAAAAAGGAGCCTTACAAAACCCTGATTGTCCGATTTGAATCGGAGACGGATTATCAGGATTTTGCAAAGCTGATTGATCAAAAGCTGACCCTGAAAACCAAAAGTATTTGGCACCCTTTCAAATCGCATTGGGGGTTGCACCGTAAGGTTTACCGCAGCGATGAATCCTAGATATCCCGTTTACATTGTTTCAAAAGGCCGTAGCGAAAATGGCCTGACAACTCGAGCCCTGCACGAGATGGGGGTTCCTCACTTCATTGTGGTTGAGGAGCAGGAATTGGACCTGTACAGAAAAGGCCGGTGCCATGGGGAATTGCTGGTGCTTCCGAAGGAATACAAAACAACGTACGAGACGTGCGATGAGTTTGGTTTGGGGAAGAGCACGGGGCCGGGCCCTGCGCGCAACTTCTGCATCGACCATAGCAAGGATCACAAACGGCACTGGGTCATGGACGATAACATCGATGCCTTCCATTACCTGAACCGCAATGAAAAGTTTGAAGTGAGGACGGGCGCTACGCTCAGGGCATCAGAGGATTTTGTTGACAGGTATGCGAACGTCCCCGTGGCAGGCCTGAATTACTATTCATTTTGCAAGAAGACAGATGCAGTCCCTCCCTACATTTTGAATACGCGCATCTATAGCTGCCTGCTGATAGAGAATGCATCAGGGTATCGATGGCGAGCACGGTATAACGAGGATACGGATTTGAGTCTGCGCGTCTTAAGGGATGGTCACTGCACGATTCAGTTCAATGCTTTTTTATGCGGTAAGACCACAACGCAGAGAATGCGCGGGGGAAACAGTGGAGACTTTTACGATACAGAAGGGACGCTCCCGAAAAGTCAAATGCTTCAGGACTTGCACCCTGACGTTGCGAAAGTGGTTTTTAGATTTAACCGATGGCATCATCACGTTGACTATTCGCCTTTCAAAAAGAATAGATTGATCAAGGTTGTTGATACATCGAGTATGCCGAAGGTTAATAATTATGGCCTTTACTTATCAGAGGAATGATGAATATGAAAAAAGATCCGATTACGCTTCAGATGGAAGCTGACATTATATTTAACGCTTACCAGCAAGGGTTTGAGTCTGGCGCCAAAGTCGAGCGCGAATCCTGCGCGAGGCTTTGCGAAACTCTGGGAGAGGAGTTTGATGAACTCCCGCCGAGTGACATGGCGGATGCTATCCGTAGAAGGGGGCTTGCAGAATGAGCACGATATTTTTGGGCGTGGACCCGGGCCTCGGCGGAGCGTTTGCCTTTTACAACTCGCAAGACAAGTCGCTCGAGATCATCGACATGCCGGTCACGGAAGTCACGCGAAACGGCAAGACAAAGCGCGAGGTCTCGGCTGCCCTTGTTGCGGGGATCGTTGCGGGGCGAGGGATCGAGGTCGCAATCGTTGAGAGAGTGGGCGCTATGCCGAACCAAGGGGTGACGTCCGTCTTCAGCTTTGGCAAGAGCGCTGGAATCATTGAGGGCGTCTTGGCCGCCTACGAAATCCCCACACACTTTGCATCGCCGCAGGCTTGGCAAAAGATGTTTGGGGTTCGTGCTGGCAAGGATGGCTCGAGAGAGTGCGCCATCAGGACCTTCCCGAGGTATGCTGACCAGTTCAAGCGTAAGAAGGATGACGGGCGCAGCGATGCAGCCCTGATCGCACTTTACTGTTCTCGGCTTTGGAGTGAAGGTTAAGCTTGATTGGTTCAGGTCTCGGTGAGAGACTTGAAAGACGGGGCGGAGGTTTAGTGCCGCCGCCCCACCCGGTTTAACGTGGGGAAAGCGAGGATGCCGGGCGAGGCGCACTGTATCACAACTTGTGTGACAGGTTAGGCTCGCCCCAAATTTTATGGGAATCGAGCAAATGAATTTTGATCCAGATTTTGCGGGGCCCGTCGATTACGCCCGCACATACAGGGCCCTCGGTATTCAAGTGGTGCCGGGCCATTCGCCGTTAACGGACCCCAAGAATTGGAAGCGCCCTGCCATTCCGTGGCGGGACTTCGAGAGCGCCCTTGTCTCGGACGCCCAGTTCGAGTCTTGGTTTGGGCACGGTGCTCGGTACGCCAACAGCAGCAATATCGGCATGGTGACAGGGTCCGCCTCCGGCGGCCTTTTCATTCTCGATGCGGACATCCAAAAGATCCCGCTCGCCGAGACGTGGCTGGCGGCCCTGAAGGATCGAGTCACTGACGGGAAGGACTTCCCAACGCCCTGCCAGCGTACAGGGGGAGGGGGCCTGCAGTATCTTTTCAAGGCTCCAGCGGGGTGGACGCCCCCCACAGGCAAGTCGAGCCTCGGTATCGATATCCGTGGGCAGGGCGGCTTTGCGGTCCTCCCGCCCTCGATCCACGAGTCTGGCGGTGCTTACCAGTGGCTCCCCAATCGAGCGCCGTGGGAGCAGGAAATCGCCGAAGCCCCTCAGGGCCTCTGTGAGGCGATTGACGAGTTACTACAGACGAAGCCTCAGGTGACGCCATTGAGCGCTGCAGGGACGTTGTCTGGGGCTCAGGCGACGTCCACGAATGCTTTCGGCATGCTCACGGACGGTCGCGAAGACAAGATGGCCCGCATGATTTTCGGGCGCCTTGTGGACTTGTACCGCGAGTCGCCTTTCCTGCCGCCCCCAGAGCGCCTGCAGAGCGAATTGGAGAGCCTCTGGCGGGTGTATGAGGGGATGGTGGCCCCGAAGGATCAGAGGGCTGGAGAGACGAAGGGAGAGGCCCTGAACCGCGAAGGTCGAGGGTCCATCGAGTTCGAGCGGAAGTGGCGATACAACGTAGGGCGCTGGGATTCCAAGGTCGCCGAGTTCGCTGCGAAGCCTGCACCCGAGAAAAAGGGCAGAGAAAACCTCCTGAAGAGCCTCAGGGCGGGTGAAACAGCCTCGGTCAAGATGATTGACGAGTCGACAGGACTCGAGGAGGAGTTTGGGGTAAACCCTCAGAAGCGCGAGACGTTTGAGCGCCTGAATCTCGCGCAGATCGATGAGTTGCCAGATCCGGCGTGGCTCGTCGAGGGGCTGGTGATTGATAACAGCCTTGGGTTTATTTATGGCGCTCCGGGCACCGGTAAGAGCTTCATCGCCCTCGGCATGGCCCTCTCCATTGCCTCGAATCAGGGGGAGTGGTGGAGTCGGAAAATCATCAAGCCGGGCCCCGTGCTCTACATCAGTTCCGAAGGCGTGGGCGATATCAAGTTTCGCGTTCGTGCTTGGAAAACCCACACACAAGTCGATTGCGACCCCACTCGATTCAACCTGATTCGCCAGTCCATCAATTTTATGGATGCTGAGGACATCGAGAAGCTCTCAGCGACCATTGATGAATTCGTGCAGGACGTGGGGGAGATACCGTCTCTCGTTGTTGTGGATACGGTGAGCAGAGTCCTGCCGGGCGCGGATGAGAATCTCCAAAAAGACATGACCCTTTTCATCAGGGCCTGTGACTTCGTTCGCGAGCGATACGGCTGCACCGTCCTCGGTGTTCACCATACGAGCCGTGCGGGGAACCTGCGCGGTAGTACGGTCTTCGATGGTGCTGGCGATTGCCTTGTGCATGTCGTCCGCGAGACCGACCCAGAGAGCCAGCAAATCACCTCGAGCTACATCTTTGCACGCAAGATCAAGGCGGCAGCAGACGGCTGGAGGCAGGACTTCAAGCTCGAGAAGGTGGTGGTGGACCTCAAGGGGACAGAGTCCCTCGTGGCTCTCAAGGTGGAAGGTCCGTCCCCTCTGATGGCTGCTCAGCCCTCAGGCTGGCCAGACCGACTGACGCAGATTCAGTTGCTCGAGTACATCGAGCGAGCATGGGACAATGATGAGCCGCTGTCTCTTCAGGAGTCCACGGCTAAGGTGGGACGGTATGCGCCCAATGTATTTGGTCGACGTCTGCAGATCGATGAGGGCATCTCAAAGAAGCTACTCGAGCAATGGCTGATCGATGAAGTGATCAAGCTTGACTCGAAGTGGAGCAAGAGCCGCAACAAGGTGACCGGCTTCAAAAAGGGTCCAAAACCGCTCCCCATGTCTGGCCTCTCCGCCATGATTGATAGGGGGGACTTCGTAGATGATCGTAGGTCATTAAATCAACCCACGAACATCGTAAGCGGCATCGTAGACATCGTGAGTGATGATGATTTTGGTTGATGATTCAATGATTTATGTATTCGTAGGTGATCGTAGGTGAAATATGCAAGATGAAAACGTGCGGAAAAAGGAAGTTTTTTCAACAAATCTACCCCAGAGTTACCACAGTAACGTCTGTATGACCCAAGAACTTCAGCCGGTGCAGGCTCAAAAAGACAGCCCTGCAACCCCCGCTGGATTCGTCGTCGCTCCCCGAGGGTCGCTAGACGAATGCGGGGACATGTCGGCAGAGCAGAGCACCGAGCCGAATGGAGAGATGGCGAGGCTCGTGGCATGGCGTGATCGTTTCCGACAGCGGACGAAGCTGAGAGGGCCGGACGTTTGGGAAGATCGGCTGGTCTGCGGGGATGACCAGTGGACACTCTGGCGTAAGCCTCAACTCGCAAGGCACGGCGAGTGGCGCAATTACATGCTGTGCCTCGATTCGACTAAGGCACCGAAACGCATTTGGCATATCGGGTGCCATCCCAAAGGTTGGGTGGCGAAGAGCCGAGATTCGGTGCTGCTGGATATGCACTACCCGCGAATGTGGGAGTGGGTTAAGAGAGTGAACCTGCATGGACCGTGTCCCGTGCCGAATGTGGAGATCAAGTCTCGCACGCAGGCTAGACGCGAGAAGCGCAATGAGGACGAAGGGGCGCACGAAGAGCGGCGCAAGGAAAGGCAGCGCAAGCGATATCAGGGGAGGGTTGTCGCAAAGAGAGCAAAGCAAAAAGCCCTCGCAGAGCAGGTCCCAGAGGATATGGCCGAGGTTTTCATGGCTGCCATGCATACAATGTGGGAGGCTAAAACACCCTACTCGATTCGCAGGCAGGCTGGACTCAAACGTTTTGCGCCAGCTATCTTCGCTCAGAGCACAGGGCTTCCTGAGGAGGTTATCGAGGCTTGGATCAAGGGCATGCTCGAGAAGGGGTCTGTCGCGGAAGAAATAGCCTGCAGGAAGATGAGCATGAAAGGCTTGAAAGTGCTGCGAAAATAGCGGGTTTTGTTGATAGGTATTTCGATCAAAGAAATCAATTTTATTCCGAGGTATAAAGGATATGAGGCAGAAGGTGGTAAAAAAGCCTGTGGATCAGGCAGGGTGGGAGAGGCAGGAGTCGGGGAGGATAAGGGTCTCTTCCCTCCTCACGGGGCTCGATCTCTTTGTTGTGGAGATGGAAAAAAAGTGGGGGGCCGACCGCTTGCGCCTCCTCGTGCCTGATGACCTGCGCGAAAAGTTTGACCGTCAAAGATTTTTGTTGCGCAAGGCGCAGCATGAAGGGACGGTCGAAGACATCGAGCGCGAGTGTGCGCGCATGCGTAACGCATTCGTGGCGCTCGACAAGGCTGCGACGGCTGCAGGCGCAGACCAAATAAAGCCCGAAGTCTGGGAGGCGACAATCTCTGACGGGCGAGTGGTGGCGCTGGTTCGCGATGAGCGCGACGTGCAGTTGGTGGCGAACCGCATCGAGCGGGGCGTGCTGGTTTGGTCACTGGCTGATGTTCTAAGATTGATTGAAGATCAAAGTTTTGTGAACTGCGTCAAAGAAACATTCCCGGGCACGAAGATCAAAGCCTTCACGTCTTCCGGCGCTGGCATGTTCGACGACCTCGACGAGCAGGAGCTTTGACAGAAGAGTAGCAGGCTGCGGCAAATACTTATTGCAATTCGGCTTTCACCTAATAGTAGCAGGCTGCGGCAAATACGTATTGCAATTCGGCTTTTACCTACAGGCCTGATGCCGGTCTGCAGCGTCGCCTAATGTGCGTTAGCGCACACAGCGCGGCGCGCAGATCTGCGTACAAGCATACGTGCATTCCGCACGGCGTTCCGTGCGCCAGCGAACAGTCGCGCCAAGCTGCCCGTGGTAAACTGAAGTAGCGGGCTTTTTTTGCTGTGTGCGCCAACGCACATTCGCCCGTCCGCATAAGCCGCATTGCAATACGTACTTGCCGCAGTCTGCTACTCCTGCTCCGAACCGTGCGCCAACACACACAAGGCACACTCGAGCGCTCGCCGTCTGTGCGCTAACGCACACTCAGCCCGGCCGCCCTCGAGCGCGTCGCCTTGTGTGCGCTACCGCACGCAGCCCGCGCCGACTGTGCGCGACCGCACTGTGCGCCACCGCACGCAGGCAAAGGGCATGCCAGCTTGTGTGCGAAAACAAACAGACCCGCAAGGAAACTACGTATGCGTATAGGTACAAACCGCACCCCCCTCCACCCCCCCTGCTATTAGGCGTTTGCTACAGGTATAGGTGTTAATGCGACAAATCGCTATACCCACAAAAAACGGGCAAGTTTGCCGACCCCCCCACCCCCTTTTGCTGATTTCCGATAGGGGGGGGTACCCCGAGCATAATTTTGCTTTACAGCGTACCGGCCCGACTGATATATCTGCAGGTATGGCGAAAAAATCAAAAGTGAATGCTGCAGGCAATTATACCAAGCCTGAGATGCGTAAATCCCTGTACCAGCAGATTAAGGCGCAGGCGACGCAGGGTACGAAGGCGGGTCAGTGGAGCGCGAGGAAGGCGCAATTGCTGGCGAAGAAGTACAAAGAAAAGGGTGGAGGCTATCGAGATTGATATGAGAAAGCCACAGAGATCTTTGAGGGAATGGACTGAGCAGGAGTGGACCACAAAGAGTGGGAAGCCCTCGAGTAAGACCGGTGAGCGTTATCTTCCGAAGGCGGCGATTAAGGCGTTGAGTCGAGAGGAGTATGCGGCGACGACGGCTGCGAAGAGGAAGGGTAAGGCGAAGGGTCAGCAGTTTGTCGCGCAGCCTAAGAAGGTTGCGAAGAAGACGGCTCGTTATCGGTAAGGTTTAGGTGTCTGGCACGATGCGCGTGCAGCGACTGAGAGGTAGCTGAAGGGCGTTCCTCCTGCCCACCATCTAAGGCATTCCGCCTCAGCACACAGGCCACACGGTTGTTGTGGATCGCGGCCTCCCGACAGGTTTGAATCCTGTACACCTTTTTGTCTAAAAAATCGTCAATGCATAGGAATAAAGAGGATGTCAAAGAAAGGTTTGAGTGAAGCTTTGAAGGAGCCTGTCTCGAGCAAGGCTTTGGTTCCGAAGAAGAAGGAGAAGCGGGATGAGCGGGGTCGACCGCCTCACAAGCCGACTTCTGTGAGCCGTGCTCAGGTTTTGGAGTTAGGGGGCATGGGTTGGACGAACGAGCAGATTGCGAATCATTTAAAGATTAATCGTGACACCCTTGCTAAGTACTATCGCGAAGAATTGGATACGGCTCTTGAGAAGACGAACCTTCGGGTGAAGCAGAATCTGTATAACATTGCGATTGATCCGACTCACAAGCAGTCTGTGACGGCTGCTATATTTTGGTTGAAGACGAGAGCAAGGTGGCGTGAGACAGATCGATTGGAGTTGACGGGTCCAAACGGGGGTCCGATTGAGCAGAGCATTTCGCAATCGCCAGCGGTAGACGTGAGGAATTTGTCTCCTGAGCAGCGTGATCAGTTGCGTGATATTTTGAAGGCTGCTGTTTCGTTTCCGAAGAATGATCCGAATGTAATTGATGGTGAGATTGAAGAGGATGAAGATTTAGATGAAGAGGAAGAAGGAGGTATTGAAGATGAAGATCGAAGTTGAGATGCCGATTCGGCACAGGAATAAGTATACGGAATTAGTGGGGCAGATGATGGAGGCTTATGAGGGGGCTGAGAACAAGGCGGAGGAGTTTGCTCAGCTTTTGGAGGCTCTGGGTTTTGGGAGCGGTTTTGTGATTGGTTCAGTTTTGGAGAGGGATGCTCGAGAAGAATTGTTGGAATTATTTTTGGAGGGCGTTGAAGAGTCGGCTCGAGAATGCAATCGCATGCATTTGATTGCAAATTCTGATGTTGGAATAAAGGCGGACTAACATGATTAGCATTGCAAAGAAATCAGATGATGATATCCAGAGTGTGTTGGGTTTTGACGTGAACGTGACGTTGGAGCATCACACTAAGCGCGGATGGGTGTTAAGGATTGAGAGCGAGGATGAAGATTTGGAATTGATTCTTCGCGGTAACGTGATGCTGTATCGCCACGCGATTGCCAAAGAAAAGACGCGCTGCTAATGCTCGTTGATTTGGGCGGTGTTATTGTTGATGCAGAATCGCAGCTACGCGAGTTGGATCGCGTGGAGTGCGAAGATAGTTTGTATTTGTTTTTGAAGTATGGTTGGAGGCAGATTGATCCCTCGCCATGGAAGGATGGATGGCCGATTGAAGCGGTGGCCGAGCACTTGCAGGCTGTTGTAGATGGCGAGATTCGCAGGTTGATTATCAATATCCCGCCACGTATGGGAAAGAGTTCGATTACGTCTGTGGCGCTTCCAGCTTGGACATGGGCTCAGCCTTTTAGTTCCCCTACATCAGGGCCCAATGTTCAGTTCCTACATGCTTCTTATGCGAACCAGTTGACGCTCAGAGATTCGGTGAAGTGCAGAAGATTGATTGAGAGTGCTTGGTATCAAGGATTGTGGGGCGAGCGCTTTAAGTTGAATTCGGATCAGAATACGAAGTCGCGCTTTTCCAATGATAAGGGCGGCGAACGTTTGATCACCTCGATTGGTGCAGCCGTGACCGGTGAAGGTGGATCAATCATTGTGGTGGATGACCCCAACGCTGCGAACGAGGCTTTTTCTGAAGCCAATATTCAGGCGACGATTGATTGGTGGGATGGGACCATGTCGACTCGTCTCAATGATCCGAAGACGGGCGCCTATATTATTATTCAGCAGCGCCTTGCCGAAGATGATTTGACGGGCCATATTTTGTCAAAAGACGTGGGCGAGTGGACGCACTTGTGTTTGCCCATGCGTTATGAGCCTGAGCGATCCTTTGTGACCTCGATTGGTTGGAAAGATCCGCGAACCGAGCCCAATGAATTGTTGTGGCCCGAGCGATTCGGAGAGGATCAGGTTAAAACGCTCGAGAAAGTCTTGGGGCCCTTCAGCGCTGCAGGGCAGTTGCAACAGCGACCGGAGCCTGCAGGGGGCGGTGTCATCAAGCGCGAGTGGTGGCAGTTGTGGGAGCCTGAAGCTTTTCCGCCCATGGATTTTATTTTGGCCTCCGTCGATACCGCCTACACCATGAAGACGATGAACGATGCGAGCGCCATGACCGTATGGGGTGTTTTTACCTCCGAGGCTGTTGCGCAGCCCCATCGAATCATTGATGAGAGCGGTCGACCCGTTTATGTGGATCGCATGTATAGCGAGTCCGCCCCAAAAGTCATGCTGATGCATGCATGGCAAGATCGATTGGAGTTGCATGACTTGGTGGAAAAGATTGCGCGCACGGCAAAAGCTTTGAAGATCGACAAGCTGATTATTGAAAACAAAGCGGCAGGCATCTCGGTCGCTCAGGAAATCAGGCGCCTGTATCAAAATGAGCAATTTGCCGTGCAGTTGGCGGACCCCAAGTCCCAAGACAAGCTCTCGAGACTCTATTCGGTCCAGCATCTTTTTGCGGAAGGGATCATCTACGCCCCTGATCGGACGTGGGCTGAGATGGTTATCACCCAAGTCGGGCAGTTCCCACGGGGCAAACACGATGACTTGGTGGATACGGTGTCGATGAGTCTTCGCCACCTGCGCGAGGTGGGATTATTGACTCGAGCCCCTGAGCGGCTTGAAGAGATTGAATCGATGAAAGTGTACCCGGGCAAACAAGACTCGCCCCTCTACCCCTGCTAAAAGGCAAAATATATGGATAATGCGGTTCGATGTTCGTGTACGGTGGACTGTATCGGGCGCCATGTCTGGCGCGTGAACGTCTGGGGCGAAGAACCCCACGCAGAAAAGCGCACGTATACAGTCGAAGCGAAAACTGATAATTTTGCGGCGCAAGAGGGTCTTCGGCGTTTTGTTGAGGAAATGTCTGCCCGCTAAGAGAGGCTACCCGTCATGCCATTAGTGCCCGACCTGACCCCAAATGTTTCGATTCAGGCCCCTGAAGGTCAGCCCATGCCTGACCCCACCGATATCATCATTGAGCAGGTCGAAGGGGTAGACGTCCCTGAAGTCGACCCGAGCGGGAACATTCTCAGCATCGAACACGATGATGGGGCCGTGACCCTTTCACTCGATGAAAATCCCCTCGGTAATATCTACGGGGAGCCCGAAGAGCGCGATTGGTACGACAACCTTGTCGATGAAATCGATCCGGCTGAACTCGGGCGCATTTCTGCCGACCTTTTGCGCGGGATCGATGACGATTTGCAGAGCCGCAAAGAGTGGGTCGAAGATCGAGCCCTCGGGATGCGCCTCTTGGGCCTCAAAGTGGAAGTGCCAAGCCTGCAGGGTGCTGCGGATGGCGCCCCCGTCGAGGGCATGAGCAAGGTCCGTCACCCGCTTTTGCTCGAGGCCGTCCTTCGCTTTCAGGCGAATGCTCGATCTGAATTGTTGCCGACCGATGGCCCCGTCAAAATTCGTAACGATGACAATCAGGCCACGCTCGAGAGCGACTTACTGGCCAACAATCTGCAGCGCGACCTCAACCACTACCTGACCGCCGTCGCGACAGAATACTACCCTGACACCGACCGCATGCTTTTCATGCTCGGCTTTGGGGGGACAGGCTTCAAGAAAATTTACTTTTGCCCGCTTCGGAATCGACCGGTTTCAGAAACCGTTGATGCAGACGATTTGATCGTCAACAACTCGGCGACAGACTTGGCAAACGCCAAGCGCATCACGCATCGCATCTATATGCGACCCTCTGTTGTCAAAAGAATGCAGATTCTCGGGGTGTACAAAGATATCCCTCTCCATACGCCGAGCCAGCCCACCCTCGATTCGCTGCAGCGCGAGGAAAAGTCTCAGCAGGGCCTCTCGCCTGAGGCAGGTAGCCCAGAAGATCGAGATCGCGAGATTTATGAATGCTACTGCGAACTGGATATCAGGGGCTTTGAGCATACCCATAACGGCAAAATCACGGGCCTTGAGATCCCGTATCGGGTGACGATTGATGCCTCTTCCAAAGAAATTCTGAGTATCGTCAGAAATTACAAGGAAGATTGCCAAATTCTGCCTGAAGCGAAGAAAGTGTTCACGAAGTACACGTTCGTGCCCGGCGTGGGGTTCTACGACATAGGCCTCCTGCACATTCTCGGCAATACGACCAATGCCATCACGGCGGCTTGGCGCGAGTTGCTCGATGCGGGGATGTACTCGAACTTCCCGGGCTTCCTCATGGCGGACACCGGAGCCCGTCAAAATACGAATATCTTTAGGGTACCGCCGGGCGGGGGTGCGCTTGTCAAAACAGGCGGCATGCCCATCAGTCAGGCCATCATGCCGCTCCCCTATCAGCCGCCCTCACAGGCCCTGATGATGCTCGTCGACAACATGGCCCAGACCGGCCAAAGAATCGGCGGCACAAGCGAGCAACAAGTGGGCGAAGGGAAAATGGAAGCCCCCGTGGGAACGACGCTCGCCATGATCGAGCAGGCGACCAAGGTCATGAATGCCGTCCACAAGCGACTGCATGCTGCTCAGGCCGAAGAATTCAAGCTCCTTTGCGACGTTTTCCGCGAGCACCCCGACAGTTTTTGGCAGCGCGGTTGCCGATCCAATACGCAATGGGATGAGTACACCTTCAACACGGCCCTCGATAACTGCGAATTGGTCCCGCAGGCTGACCCCAATACCTCTTCGCAAGCGCAGCGCATGATGAAAGTCATGGCCCTTAAAGAGTTGGCAGCCGCTAATCCGACCATGTACGACCCGATTGCCATCGATACGGCAGCCCTTCAGGCCATGGGTTGGAGTAATCCGCAGCAATTCTTTGCCCCGCAGTCCGCTCAGCAGAAGCCACCGCCGGAAATGCAGAAGGCGATGGCCGAGATCCAGATCAAAAAGCAAGATGCGGACGCGAAGACCAAAGAAGCCGATGCGCGCATGCAAGAAGCGCAGGCCAAGGTCGCCGAGACACAGGCCAAAATCCAGCAAGGGGCTTTTATGCCCAAAGCTGCAGGGCTCGGGGCGGGCGCCCCCAACCCCGCAGAGGCCATGGAAATGCAGATGAAGCAGGCCGATATGCAGCTTAAACAGCAGGAAATGGCCGACCGAAGTCAACAGCACAAGATCGATGACCGCAATCGCGACCTCGACCGCCAAAGCCGCGAGAGAATCGCATTGCTTCAACTCGCTCGAGACGTCATGCTACATCCTGATGCCGCGCAAGCTGCGCAGCCAGAATTGGGCCCCATTGAGAGAAGTCTTGGCAACATCCAGCAGCAATGAAACCAAATTTCCAAGCCATGGAACGCGCCATGATGATCGCTCGGCAGATCGCCGAGCGTATTGATCCGGCATATAACGACGTTCCTTTGCCTCCCGTCTCGGGCGGCATCCCTCCTGAATATCAGCAGGGCGGCGTAGTAGACCCCAACACCATCAAAGAACTTGGAAAAAGCGTCATCTCGGCCATCAATAAGGGCCGAGCAGGGCTGGCTCAGGGCGGTATTCCCGATTTTGATGATTCAGAAAATTCTCCTCAAATCGGAATTAATGTTCGCTCGGATAAAAAAGCAGGCCTTCGTTATGCTGATGAAATTGTAGACGGCAACAAAACTTATGAAACTCGCGACACGGATTCTTTACGCCCATATATTGGCAAACGTGTAGCGATTGTACGTACGGGCGAAGGTCCGGCAAAAGCCATTGGTGAAGTCACCATTGGAAAGCCAATTATTGCTGATAAAGACACCTTTCATAGGATGCGAGACCAGCATTTAGTCCCGGCTGGAAGCGCATTTGATATTAAGCCTGACTCAACCAAACATCTGTATCCAATGCATGACCCCATTAGATACGATAACGAGCGTGACGTGAGCACTGGAATTGTTGCACGCAAAGTATTAAAGCGTGCTCAAGGCGGAGGGATGAGCGGCGATATGTATTTAACAGATCCAGAAAAAGCCATTCGCCGCGCTATGATGCTTAGCCGAGAGGGGATGGCTATGGGAGGCGAGCCGCCTGTGCCGCCCGCCGTATTGCCCGAAGAGCGTAGCTTGTCTTCTTTGCGTAAGCCTCCTGAAAGCTCGGCTGCAGCTTCTTTGCGTCTTGCGAGAGAAATGAAACCCGAGAGCCCTATGGTTCGCGGGCAAGAAGTGCCGGAAGCTGCTGTTTCATCGCCCGTTGCGCCAGACACGCAAGCTACTCCAATCCCTAAATTTGATCCCTCTAAGTACGCCTCTCGCTTCTTTACGACTGAGCGCGCCGCTGAAAGTATTCAAGATCCTTCTCTTGCTGACCCAATCGTCAATCCTTTATCGGCTCGAGGACAGGGTGCTCAACACGTCGAAACAATGACCAAAAGAGGCGAGGCCATTCAGCCTCTCCTTCCGCACCCCTCGCCCGAAGAAATGCAATCGGCGCTGGCCGATACGCGAGTGGGGGCTGATATCGTTGCTGATCGCCTCAATAAAATCGTCCCTGAGCGTGATCGTGTTGCGGGCGGCGTCTACGTGCCCGGCGCGCCCAACGGGGGGCGCTGGTCCGATTTGGGCGAAGAGTTTTTGAACAAGCCGGGCAAAGGGTTCAACCTTTCCGAGCAAGACATCGATCAAATGTGGCAAGACGCCGTCGCTCAAAGCTCTCAGGCGGCAAAGAATGCTGTCGCTCAGCATGACGTAAAGCCGACTTTTCGTTCTAAAAATTGGCACGAAGCCATGAAGCTGCCCCTCAAAGACCATCTTTGGTATGAGTTGAGCGGCGAAAAGTTCTCCGAAAACCTGCCGGACTTGTCTGGCAAAGAGCATATGCACTTGATGGATTTGGTGGGAGCAACCTCTGCTCGAGCCGATCCGTACGATAACTTGCTCCGATCCATGGCAGCCCTTTCGCAAAGCATGCGCGGCGTTCCGGTCGATATCGACTTGACGCAGCCCTCAACGGTGCGCGCTGCTCTGGCTCGAAAGGGGGCGGAAAGCTCCGCATTGCCGGGCAATAAAACGGGGCACTTTTCCGATACCCTCGCTTTGACGGGCGGCATCCCCACTCGATTCCCCATCTCGGTCAATGACGTTTGGGTGGGCGACATGTTTGGCATCAATGACCAAGTCATGTCCCAAAACCAGTCTTTGCACGAGCCCATGGCCATCTACTTCAATAAAATGCGCGACCTCTATAACGAGCGCATGGACCCTGAATTCACGTATCAAAGCTGGAACTTCCAAGCGCCCGGCTGGGTGAAACTCAGACAAGAAAAGGCGGGGGCCGAAACCGGCGACGCCTATCACCAAGTCTGGGACAAGATGATTGACCGGCTGAAGGCGGCGGATATACCGGGCATTTCAGGCAGTCAAATTACGCGAGATGCCTTGATGCATCCTGATTTTGCGGATGCCCTGCGCCCAACAGCGCGCCCTGTCCGAGAGGCCAAAAAAGCGACTGTTGAATTTGGCACGACTCAGACCGATATCGGCTCTCGAGCAAAAGAATTGTATGATCGGGCCGTCGCCGAAAATGACCCCATTTCTCAGCAGGAATATTTGAAGTCTTTGACAACGGCCATGTATTCCTCTGCTCGAGGAAAAGGCCATGCATGGGAAAGGCTCAAAAAAGCTATCACGGGTGACCTGACGCAAGCTTCCGATATCACCCGTATCGAGTCTCCCGTCTCCACGTCGCCCCTTGATATCGGCGGCACATTTGAGGCAGCCCTTTCTCCCAATATTCGTGTCCCTTTAAAGGGCATGAACGATGAGCAAATTGGCTTTTTCAATGCCGTAGCAGGCAAACATCTTCGTCAGGACGCCATGGCGGCCTCGACTTTCATGCCAACTGATCCGGCACAAGAGCCAAGGGAAGATCACATTCGCGGCTTTTCTGCTTTCATTCCGACAACAGAGCAAATGTCGCCCTCCGATATTCGCGAATTTGCGAAAGAGCTACACAAAGAAGGGCATGACCTGTCTTATGCGCGTTATCCAAACGGTTACAAATTTGATGTTATTCCAAAATTTACTGATGAAGGAGCAGAAGGTATTTCTCATGAAAAACTGGCAGATGCATACGATAAGTCTTTGAAATCAAAATATGGTGAGCCCAAATTGATGGCTCACGATTTTTCGTCTGTTTACAATCCGGCAGAGGAATACGATTCTCTCCGGCAGCAACTTGTTGAGAGGATTGAAAATGAGTTCGTCGAACAAGCGATCAGCGCGGGCGCCGATGAAAATCAAGCACGGGCAGCACTCGCCCAACCACAGGTACCCGATTATCTCTCTAGCAGAGGCCGCAAAGCTTGGGATACCTACCGAAGGCGACTTGATCATCTCGCCTCATCCGAGAAAGGCTTCCAAGAAATCGCGCAAAGGGTAAATGACGCCCATGCAGGCTTTATTGACCGCGCTCAAAAACGATTTGAACGGGCAGAAAAAGCTCGCGGCAAAAAGACAAAACAACCTGAACCTACCGCAGGCATGGCCTCTGGTGGTATCGTTGACCGCGCCTTGAGAGTGGCAGCGAAAGCTCGGAGACAATAATGGCAGGCATGTTTGTTCCTCCCAATATGCAGGAATACTACGGCATCGATGCATATGGGCAGCCTAATACGGGCGCAACGACGCAGCCCGCTACCCCAAATCCGCCGCAAGCAACGGGAAAAGGGCCGACCGCAACGGGCAAAGGATCTTTGGGCGGGGCCGCCAGTATGCCTGCAGGGGGGTATGCGCAAGGCAGGCCCGGCGATCCGGGCTTTTTCCAACAAGACCCCATGGCTTCTCGAGGCGTCCAGTCCATGGGATTGGCGCAGCCTTTTTACATGGCAAATGTTGCTGATCTGGCCCGCCCTCAAATGGCAGGCCAAGCTTCTTACATGCGACAAATGGCAGGTCTTGGGTATGACCCTATGGCACAAGCGCCGACCGTCTCGCCCATGCCGCCCGCACAATTTCCCTCGATGCCTCCCCCAGCGACTTTTGGGGGCCAACAACCGCAAGCGCCTGTTGCTTCTGGAAAAGGGCCTGCTATGGGAGGCGGTCCTGCTACTGGAAAAATGCCCAATGCAGGCAGCGCGGCTCCTGTTGCGGGAGGCAAAATGCCTTCCACAAATACGGGATATTTGCCGCCTCAAACTCCCGAAACAGAAACAATGCGGCCAGCCGTTGAACCGCCTATGGCAGGCGATATTTCGTTTCCTGAACCAACGGGAACCATGACGGGGAGCGACGGAGGTGCTTCGGCAGCGCAGCCTGAGGGGAATGCGGCACCAAAACAGGCTGGTGGCAGCATGTACGGTTTTGATACCGCAGATGTTCGTGGCGCCCAAGATGAGATGATTCGGCGCGCAATTGACGCTGCGGTGCAAGTAGGTCCAAAATCCTGACACCGGGACGCCGGTTGCACTCCATGGAGAACCAAAATGTCTGAACTCGCAAAGTCGGCCCGCAAGGCGATGAAAGAAAAAGCCGCCCGGCTCGCCGAAACTGATCCGAAGCAAAAAGTTGATGCGTCAGGATATTCGCCCCCTGATGCGCTCAATGCGGACGTAAAGACGGGCGCTCGCCCGATTCAGCCGCGCCTTTACAAGCGTGGCGGAAAGCTGGTCCGCATGAGCGGCGGCAAATGCGCTCCGCGAGCAGATCGCAAAAAGCGCAAGAACGGCGGTAACGCACTTGCGACCCCAGACAATATCATCAACCGAAACGTTCGTGAGGCGAATGAAGAGCGCGAGGGCAAGAAGCATCGCGGCGCATTCAAGCGCGGCGGGTATGTTCGAGGCGGCGCACCATCTGATGAATCGCATGTTCCTCGCGAATTATTTGCCTTTGAAGGCGGAAAAAATGTTCTTGATCGTTTGAAAAGAGGCGGGGCTACTAAACATGCAGACAAAAAAGCCGACGCAGCGCAAATCAAAGAAGCGTTGCACAAGCACGAAAAGCAAAAACACCCGGGCAGCAAGCTCACAAAACTCGCAAAAGGCGGCTCCACGAGCCTCGACGGCTCGTACCAAGGAACCCGCCCCAAAGGCGGTCGGATTGCGCGCAAAAGTGGTGGCCGCGCTGGCAAAGGCAAAGTCAACGTCAATATCATTATTGACAAGGGCGGTAGCCAAGGTGCGGGACTTGTTCCGCCGATGGGTGGCCTTCCTCCGCCAATGATGCCGCCTGTGGGTGGTCCGCCGGGCTTACCGCCGGGCATGATGCCGCCCGGTGGGCCGCCGGGTTTGCCGCCCGGCATGCCTCCAATGCCTCGCAAGAGCGGCGGTCGCGCCATGCGCAAAGAAGGCGGACGCCTGCAAGGTGTCGACAAGCCGGGCAAGGTGGGGCGCCGGTCCTATCGCTCGACAGACGATATGGATGCAGGCTCTTTAAGCGGTCTTGGCCGACTGGAGAAAGCCAAAATCTACGGAAAACAGAAATGATGTAGACACGACGGGCGGTTGGCAGATACGCTAACCGCCCGTTTTTTATCTGGAATGGTTATGTTTACGTACAATGATTTATTTGAAAGTGAATTGAAGAAATTGATACAGGAAGAAATTGACAGAGTCACTGAAAACCTTCAGAGCGGCTTATCAATCACTGATCATGTCGAATACAAGCGTCAAGTTGGGAAGATTTCTGGCTTGAGGTTTGCTATGGAACTCTGCGAAGAAGCGCAGAAAAATATTATTCAGCGATAATGGAGAGAATATGTCTTACGCAATGCAACATGATGTCGATCCCAAAGATGATTTGCTAAAAAAACTTGGCAACGTCAAAGACATTGAGATTTTTCACAACCAATTACTCTGCGCCGTGTACATTCGGCCAGAAAAAACAAAGTCTGGCATCGTTTTGCCGGGCCAGCATCGAGATGAAGACCGCTTTCAGGGCAAGGTTGGCCTTGTTATCAAGAAAGGACCTGATGCTTTTGTCGATGCAAACGACCATTGGTTCAAAGATTTAAGCGTTAACGTGCATGATTGGGTTGTTTTTAGACCTTCGGACGGCTGGAGCGTCACAATCAACAACGTTTTGTGCAGAATTTTAGACGATGTTAACGTTCGCGGGCGTGTTCAACACCCTGATCAAGTCTGGTAAGGAGAATCGCAATGGCAAATGAATCCGATCAAATCGAAATTGAGCTTGATGATGCTGATAAAAAAGCCAAAACAACTGAAAAAGATGACATCAAGGTAGAAAAAGCAGAAGAAGCGCCTGAAAAAGACGAGATTGCTGCTGCTGATGGCGTTGAAGAGCTAAAAAAACGTCTCGAAGAAGAGCGCCAACTGCGTGTAGAGGCTGAAAAGCGTGCTCGAGAGTATGCAGAGCGCGAAACTTCGGCTCGAAACGAAGTGCAAGACAGCAATTTGACGTTAGTAACTAACGCCATTGAGACTGTTAAGCAAAATAATTCGATTTTGAAGGCTAATTACAAAGAAGCCATGTCAATTGGCGACTTTGACAAGGCCGCAGAGATCCAAGAGGCGCTTTCGTCTAATTCTGCGAAGCTTTTGCAGCTTGAACAGGGCAAACAAGCTCTCGAGAACATGCCAAAGCATCAATCGCAGATGCCATCTGACCCTGTAGAGGCTTTAGCGTCCCAACTTTCGCCGAGATCGGCTGATTGGATTCGCCGAAACCCTCAATGCGCGACAGATCAGCGCCTTTTCCAGAAAATGCTGGCTGCTCACAACCTCGCTATGGCTGATGGGATCGTTCCTGATAGCGACGAATACTTTGAGTTCGTTGAATCAACTATCAACATCAAACAGGCTGCTCCGCGCAAGGTTGAACAGGTCGCCGATGAGGACCCTACGGCGGCTGCGGCAAAACCTACTCAGCGGCGCACGTCGCCGCCCGCAGCGCCTGTCACCAGAGGAGGAGAGCGATCAAATGTCGTCCGTTTGACCGCCCAAGAAAGAGAAATGGCCCAGATGATGGGTATGACTGATAAAGAATATGCCACTCACAAACTTGCTCTTCAAAAAGAAGGCAAATTGAATTAATAGGAGTTTTGATTATGAATGATCAAATCAAAAGGGTTCGCCCAAAGATGAGCAAGCTTCGTGAAGCCTCTCAAAAGATAAAGGAAGAAGCTGCAGCAGCGGCGGAAGCGGAACAAGAGCAAGCTGTTTTAGAGGCAGAAGATGCTGGTCTAAGCCGAGCGGAAATGAGGCCCGTCATGAGAGAAGAAGATCCACGCACTCGAGCGGCTCGCCGTGCGGAAGAGATCCGCAATCATTTGGGCGGCATGGATGATGGCACCGATGAATTCTTCATTGACCCTCGGGATATCCCGCCCGGTTGGTCTTACGAGTGGAAGCGCAAAACTGTGCTCGGTCAAGAAGATCCGGCCTACATGGTCAGCCTAGCCCGCAAAGGCTGGGAGCCGGTACCGGCCTCACGCCATCCGCATATGATGCCGGAGGGGTGGGTCTCAACCGCTACCATCGAGCGCAAGGGATTAATCTTGATGGAGCGCCCTCTTGAGCTTACTGAAGAGCAGCGGGAGATTGATCGAAGGGCCGCGATTAATCAGGTCCGGCAAAAAGAGCAGCAGCTTGCCGCCGCTCCGGCAGGCACCTTTGAGCGGAATAACAAAGACTCTTCCTTGGTCAAAGTCAAAAAGTCCTACGAAGCCATTCCCATCCCAAAAGACTGATTTTAGACAGGCGCCGAAAGGCGCCTTTTTTTTACTTGGTTGACATTTCCAAAAGGTTGGCGGTATTGTTCCGCCCAATGCCTCCCCCGGCGTGGAGGTTTTTGTAAAAACCCGGCCTAGTCGCCCCGGCGTGCGATGATGGCTTCTCGAAAGGAGAACCCGTCATGGCGAATGTTTTTGCGCCTTTCGGATTTCGGCAGTACTCAGGTACCGGCTCTGCTCCGACTTATGAGCAGGTCGCGACCTTCTGCGAATACAATACCGCTGCCATGTACTTCGGTGATCCGGTTTATCGCGACGCGACGAGCGGCGGCGTTAAGCCCGATACTCCGGGGACCGGCATTCTTGCTGGCGTTTTTGTCGGCTGCAAATACCTCTCGGTTTCTCAGAAGCGCACCGTATGGAGCAACTTCTGGGGCGCCGCCGATGTTGCCTCGGGCAACCTCGTCGAGGTGTATGTGGTTAACGACCCGAACGCTAAGTTCCTTGCTCAAGTGGGCGGTTCGACCACTATCGGCGCTACGGCTGCCGAAATTGGCTCGAACGTGCAGTTTGCTTACGGTACTCCCAATGCCACGACTGGCATTTCGGGCGCTTTCGTAAACATCGCTGTTACGCCAACCACTACGGCCACCTTGCCGTTCAAGCTGGTGAGCCTTGTCACCAACCCGCCGGGCTCGCCCGGGACGCAGGCTGGCGTGTACAACTATGTGGTTGTCGCGTTCAACAACGTCGAAACCAAGACCCTCACGGGCGTTTAATAGGAGTAAGGGAAAATGGCAGTCAATCTTAGTGCTATTAAGGACCTTCTCCTCCCCGGCCTCCGTGGGATAGAAGGCAAGTACGAGATGATCCCATCTCAGTACGACAAAATCTTCACCAAGCATGATTCAAAGTTGGCCCTCGAGCGCACCGCTGAAATGCGGTACCTCGGCCTCGCTCAGCTAAAGACTGAGGGCGGTCAGACCTCCTTTGATAACAGTGCTGGTGAGCGTTTTGTCTACAACCAAGAGCACAATGAAATTGCTCTCGGTTATGCGATCACTCGCAAAGCAATCGACGACAACCTGTACAAAACACAGTTCCACCCGTCGAACCTCGGTCTGATCGAGTCCTTCCAGCAGACCAAGGAAATCTACGGCGCGAACATTCTTAACACCTCGTCGACCTACAACTCGGCAATTGGTGGTGACGGCGTTTCGCTGGTCAACACCTCGCACCCGATTGATGGCGGCACGGTGGCCAACCGTCCTTTGGTGGACGCTGACCTCAACGAAAGCTCGCTGCTGAACGCGATGATCGCGATCCGCACGAATTTCCGCGATCAGGCTGGTTTGAAGGTGTTTGCTCGCGGTCGCAAGTTGGTTGTGCCGCCTGCTCTGGAGCCTACCGCCATTCGTTTAACGAAGACGGAACTCCGACCGGGCACGGCAAACAACGACGTGAACGCAATCCTGACGACTGCAGGCGGCTTGCCTGAGGGCTACATGGTCAACGACTTCTTGACCTCGGCTCGGGCTTGGTTCCTGCTGACCAACATCGATGGTCTGTCGTACATGGAGCGCGTGAACTTCGAGACCGACATGCAGGTGGACTTCGTCACCGACAACCTGTTGGTCAAGGGGTACGAGCGTTACAGCTTCGGGTACTACAACTGGCGCTCGATCTTCGGATCGTTGCCCACGTAAAGGAGAGCCATTATGGGTATCACTAATCTGAGCGGCCTCGAAGTCGCAGGCGTACCCACAATGGGCATGGCGGGCGCTCCGCTGTTCTCGGGTAACTGGTATTTCGTTGACTATGTCAACGGGAATGACGGGAATCCGGGCTCGGCGGACGAACCTTTGAAGACGATCTACGCTGCTCACGATTTGATGCAGGCAGGCAATAACGATGTCTGCGTCATCGTGGGTAATGGAGCCGCTTCAGGGACTCAACGCCTCTCCATTGCGAACGCGCAAGTAGGCGATCCGACCGCAACGACGGGAACGCTAAATTGGAGCAAAGATGCCTGTCATTTGATCGGCATGACTGCTCCGACTGGCATCTCCCCTCGTGCTCGCCTCGCCCCTGAGACCACCGCCACGCTGACCACTTTTGGCTCGGGAACTTTGGTGAATGTAACGGCCAGCGGCTGCTACTTCGCCAACTTCCAAGCCTTTAGCGGATACGCAACTGGCGGCAACAACCAAATCTGCTGGAATGACTCGGGCGACCGTAACTACTACGCCGATGTTCATTTCGCAGGCGCGGGAGATACGGCCTCTGCTCAATCCACCTCCAGCCGTTCGCTGGTGTTGGATGGCGGTAGCGAGAGCACTTTTGTCAACTGCACCTTTGGCGTCGACACGGTCCAAAAGACAGTCGCAAACTCAATTGTTGAATTTAAAGCGGGCTCAACTCGCAATAAGTTCGTCAACTGCGACTTCATCTGGTGGTCCAATAGTGCGACGACCTTGGTTGTTTCGGCGGCGGCTGCTTCGGCAATCGACCGTTGGATCAAGTTCGACAATTGCGCTTTCTTGGGCTTCGGTACTGCACTGACCGGTATCGCCTCTTTGGCGGCCTCGGTGGGCGGTTACTTGCTCATGAAGAACAGCACGCTGGTCTCTGGCTCTGCAACCAACTGGGGCGCTGACGCGACGTCACTCGCTCAAATGTGGGTTGATGGTGGAGCACCGACCGCAAACGCTACCGGCATTGCCGTAAATCCGTCCTAAGGAGTAAACACTCATGAAGGGTAAAATGATGAATGGCCGCGCAAAGCGGAACACGGGCGGCGTGAATCAGGCCAAGGAAAACCTTGACCGTAAAAACCTGCGCTATACCTACGAGTCCAACGTCAACGAAGCCGCTGAAGAGCGCAAGCGCGGCGGGAAGACGATGAAGAAGCATGTTGGCAAGATGGCTGGCGGAAAAGCCGCCCATCATGCTGGCCGCAAGCCGCGCAAGAGCGGTGGGCGCGCTTCTTCGGATCAGAACCCGTACACCTCGGCTCGCAAGGGTACGCCGCCTCCGGGCCGCAAACTCGACATGGAGATGGAATAACCATTTCTGGTCGAGGCTAACCAAAGCGGGGGCCTTAGCGCCCCCGTTTTTCCTTGAGGTACTGGGAATGGCAAAGTCTCCAGCTTGGCAGCGCAAAGAGGGGCAATCCGAAAAGGGCGGTCTCAATGAAAAGGGTCGCGCTTCTTTGCGTGCTCAAGGTCAAAACATCAAGCGCCCTGTGACGGCAAAGGAGGCTGAAAAGAGCCCTGCAGCCGCCCAGAGGCGAGAAAACTTCCGTACAAGAATGTGCGGCATGAAGGAAAAGCTGACGTCCCCAAAGACCAAGCATGATCCAAACAGCCGCATTAATTTGGCGCTAAAACGTTGGGATGTTAAGTGCTAACATCCTTTGAAACAGGACAGGTGAAGCACCATGACTCAACCCCTTTTTACTTCTGTCGGCCCGATTGACGCAGCAAACGATGATGCGGTCTGCGAAACTCAGACGCCCACTGCAGGCGCCTTAGCGTTAGACGGGGCTGCCGTCACAGACGGTGTTGCCATTTTTGACGCCCCTCGCCGAGTTGAAATTAGCACTACAGGCGATGAGTCTGCGGCAACCTTTATCATTACGGGCACCCTTTGGAACGGCCAAGTATTCTCAGAATCTATTTCTGGAATTTCTTCGGGCTCGACGGGAGCGACAACTCAAAGCTTTGCGACCGTCACTTCAGTGACCATTAGCGTTAATGCTAACAACGCTATCATTGTCGGCACGAATGCCTTGGCTGATTCTCCTTGGCTCCGCCTTGATGATTATGCGCCCGCCCCGAGCGCCGTTACGGTTACAGTTGATGGGACAATCAACTATGACGTGGAAATTTCTCAAGATGATCCTGATTCGGCAATCAGCCCAGTCCCGATTGGAGAGATGACGTGGGTTGATGCTTTAGATGCAGATCTTGTCAATGAAAGCGCCAACAAAACAGGCGGACTTGATTACACGCCTTGTTGGGTTCGTTTGACGCTCAACAGCGGTAATGGATCTGCTCGGATGACGGTCACGCAGTCCGGCACGATTCCGAAGTAAGCGGGGGGCGCCATGGCGACCAGCGGCACCTATGCTTTTAATCCATCTCTAGGTGAGATGACGCTTTATGCGTTCAATCTCTGCGGTATCCGCAATACCGCCCTCACCCAAGAGCATATGGAATCTGCCCGCATGGCGAGCAACATGCTGCTCGGTCGCTGGAGTTCTCAGGGCGTTAATCTTTGGACGGTGGATCTGCAAACCATCAGCTTGGTTGCGGGCACTTCAACGTACTCTGTCCCGAGCAATACCATCGTGATGCTCGATGCTTATGTGGTAGACAGTGGGGGCTCGACGGCTATTGACCGTTTAATCCTGCCCATCAGCAGGACCGAGTACGCAAGCTATCCCAACAAGACTCAGCAGGGCTTTCCGACCACTTTTTGGTTCAATAGGCTTTTGTCGCCTGAAGTGACTTTGTGGCCTGTCCCAGATGGTTCTCAATCGCAGTTCAAGTATTACCGAGTCCGGCAGATTCAAGACTCAAACTTTACTGGTGCTGAGCAAGTCGAGATTCCGTACTACTTCCTCGAGTGCTTCACTTTTGGTCTTGCCGAAAGGCTTGCCATGATTTGGGCGCCTGAAAAGGTTCAACTCTTGAAGCCTCTCGCTGATGAGTCTTATCAAATCGCAGCAAGTCAAAACGTTGAAACCGCCCAGCAGTACATCTCGCCCGTCATCTCCGGCTACTATCAGGCCTGATCATGGGTTATGCATCCAGATCAGGAAGAGCCAGAACAAGCTCCTCAAATCCTCAAGCGCATGCTATTTGCGACCGGTGCGGCTTTCGGTATAACTGGGTCGACCTAAGCTGGCAATTTGATTGGCGCGGTGCGCAGCTTGCCAACATCAGGATTCTGGTTTGCAAGCGCTGCAAAGATGACCCGCAGCAACAGCTTCGCTCGATTGTTGTCCCTGCTGACCCGACCCCCATTATCAATGCCCGTACCCAAGACTTTGTGGCGGCTTCGATCAATTACTCGACCGTATCTGGAGGCGGGACCATTGATCCAGTCACGGGCATTCCCATTCCGCCGACCGTAAACCTCGAGACACAGGGCGGCGAGAATTCAACGACGCAGCCCTATGGGCCGCCCGTAGGATTGACGCAGGCGGCTCAAATGCCTTTGAAAGGGACACAGGCATACGCTGTTTTGCTGCCTGTCATGTCTGTTACGGCAAATGGCTCAGATCAAATTACGGTGACTTGCTCGGCGGCTCATAACTTGAGCAACAATGATCAAGTCTCTGTCCAAGGCCTTTCCATAAATAGTTTGACCGGCTTTTATAGCGTCACAGTAACGACGGCGACGCAGTTTACGTTTCAGTCTAATACCGCTACGCCTGCCGGATCTTTGTTGCTCCCCACTTCCCGTATTGTGACGGCTCAAGTTGGGCTGCCTTATGGGTATACTAAAATTCCTCAGACAGGGATTTAGGCCATGGCAAATACAACCATCCCAAACCTTCCTCTTGCCGTTGCCCTTAATGGCACCGAGCAACTCGAGGCTGTTCAATCAGGCACTTCAGTTCGCATGACCGTCTCGCAAATCGCTGCTGTAGCGGTTGGCGCTACGGGGCCGATTGGCCCCCAAGGCCCCACAGGCGATACGGGCCCTACAGGCCCTACGGGCGCCACTGGCCCCCAAGGCACGGGCGACACTGGCCCTACGGAGCCACTGGCCCTACGGGTGAAACGGGCCCTACGGGGGCTACAGGTGATACAGGGGCGGGTGACACAGGCCCTACGGGTGACACAGGTCCTACGGGTCCCACGGGCGATACAGGAGCCACAGGCCCTACGGGTGATACAGGTGATACGGGTCCCACAGGTCCCACAGGCGACACGGGCGTACAAGTCTATCCCGCGACCGGCGTAGCGGTCTCGGACGGATCTGCTTGGGTCACGTCCCTGACGGCTCCCACAGGCGACCTTGTGGGAACAACTGACACGCAAACTTTGACCAATAAGCGTATCGAGCCTCGAGTCAATAGCGCGGCCAGTTTCGCTGATCCCCTTGCTTGGGACAGCGACGATTACGACATGTATGCCGCAACGGCTCAAGCGACAGATTTGACCATCAATGCGGATTCGGGGACGCCGGTCAATGGCCAACGAGTTATTTTTAGATTGCTGGATGATGGCACTTCTCGTGCCTTGACGTGGACCACAGGGTCGACAAAAGCCTTCCGCGAGATTGGCGTTACGTTACCGACAGCCACTACAATCAACAAAACAACGTATGTAGGCTGTATCTATAACACCGCTGCGGATCGATGGGATGCCGTGGCAACCGTAACGGAAGCTTGATCGAGGTATGGTAAATGGCGACTTATTACTGGGTTGGCGGCACAGGGCCTTGGGATTTAGTTAGCACCGCGAACTGGTCGACAACCTCGGGCGGAGCATCCGGAGCGGGGCCGCCGACCTCCGCCGATGACGTCGTTTTCGACGCGAACTCCGATGTTGGTTCTAACTTCGATGCGGATATCGGAACCGGTACGCCGGGCGCGGTGTGCAAAAATTTAACGTTTACGGCACCAGACGTTGTTGTTCGTATCGATGGATCGGCAAGAAATCTCTACGTATACGGCGATATTACTTTTTCGGCGACTAACGTAAATTGGGGTTCTGTATATTTGTACATAGCTGGAGGAGTAACTCAGAATTTTACGTTTAATGGAGAAACTCTTAATTGCGCTCGGTTTCGCGTTATAAATGGCTCTACTCTTGTTATACAAGATTCCGCTATCTTCAGTGCCTTTACACCTATTTATGTGGATGAGGGGACTTTTGACACAAACGATCAAGCAGTAACAATTAGTAATTCACTTTTAAGTACAGGGGCTCTTACTCGTACTATAGACCTTGGCTCATCTACAGTTGATTTTACTGACACTGGCGATTACTTACAGTTTGACGGAACTAATTTAACGTTTAATGCTGGAACATCTACTATAAATTTTACTGCCTTTACTCAGTCTATTCTAGCAGATGGATATACTTTTTATAATGTAGCTTTTACTAATGCATCTGCTTCAAATGATATAACTATTAGGGGTGGTAATACATTTAATGATTTAACAATACGAGCTGGGTCTAGTGACGGCACATCGGCTAGAGTTAACTTTTATGGAGATCAAACGATTAATGGGACATTAAGCATAACTTCTAGCACCGCGAAGCGAAGAGTCTGGATGCGCGGACTGCCTGATTTCGCGAACGACGCAGATCAGGCGGGGACGCAAAGGACTTTAACGGTTAATGCGGTCTCTAGTTTTGCTGATATCGATTTTATGGATATCGAAATCGCGGGAACTGTAGCACCTGTTAGCGGAACTCGATTAGGCGATGGCGGAAATAATTCGGGAATTACTTTCGACGCCCCTAAAACCGTATATTGGAATTTAAGCGGGACAAATCGGTTTTGGTATGACGACGGGTGGGCGACGACTTCCGGAGGAAGTCCTTCATCCGCAAATTTCCCGTTAATTCAGGATACGATGGTTATTGATGATAATAGTACAATGCCATCAAATAATTTTTATTTCGGGACAGTAGTTAGCAATTGGATACTTACTCCAAGTTTTGACTGTAGCGCGAGAACTCTAGCCTGTGTGATTTCAGTAGTTAACCCAGTAAGAATTCCAAAAGGCGCTTTATCTCTTAGCGGGAACGCTAATGTAACTTACTCAACGACTGGCGGGTCTTTAATTTTTTACCCGACCGGAGGCGATATAACTATCACCACGAACGGCGGAAAATTACTGATCGATGGTATTCAAATATTTGGGTCGTCATCTTCAAAAGTTATATTAGCTGACGATTTTGAATTAGGTGGTTACGGATCTGGAGGCATATTTGTATTAGGCGGAGGAATTCTAGATTTAAACGGTAATAATTTTTACTATAGAAGCATGAGCGGTAGTACTGGTAATACTGAATTATGTACTAGACAAATAATTACGGGTACAGGAGGAGAGTTAATCTGCGCCACGGCATCGGCCAGTGGCGATAACCTTTGGGCATTAGCATCTAATACTAATTTTACGGTAACAGGTGATTTTATAATCCGTTACCAAGGGACAAAAACATCCGGAACTCTAGGAATATTTCATAGTGACGGCGCAGTTCCTTCTGCTACTCAATGCCCTAGTGTTTTTATCGAGACAGGTAGTGGGTTTACTTTCTCTTGGAGTTTAGGCTCCGCTGTAAAAGATTTAAGTACCCAAGGATATACGGGAACCGGGGTATTCGGCGGTTTACGCTATGTTTATGGAAGTTTAACGATTGGGACAGGCCATAACCCTGCGCTATCTAATTCCTCTATTGTTTTTGGCGGATATGATTATGGGTCTGGGGCTCAAACCATTACTACAAATGGCAAAAGGATTAATTGTGATGTCCATATTAACCTTCAAAGCGCGACGGGCGGAGTAACCTTAAACGGCGATTTATTATTAGGAAATACAGTGAGCAGCGGAGAGTTTAGACTTTTGGGGAGCGGGACTTTCGACTCGAATGATTACGATATTGAATGTTGGTTTTTAGACGGAGACGGGGCGACCGCTTTTACTTGGAATATGGGGTCTGGGACTGTCGAGCTAACCGGAACCGGAACGATTTGGGATACTAATCCGAGTACAAATATTACGATTAACGGAGAAACGTCTACAATTTTAAGCTCTAACACTACTAATACTAGTAGAGTTTTAAATTTCGGGGCAAACGTAACTATACATAATTTAACTATCGGCGGCGGTTCTTCTACTGCGGTCGTCGATCTTATTTACCCGACAGGCTTAACTTTAACGGGAACTTTTTCGAGTACTCGATCAGGTGCAGCCTATGAAATCGAATTTTATTCTGGCGACACCCTAACTTGTGCCGACTTTATCGTTTCCGGATCTGCGGGGAATCTTGTAACGTTAAGCAAAACTTCTACTAGTAATTGGAGTATCGTTAAATCCGGTGGCGGGATTATCGATCAAGTTGACTATTGCAACATTGAATACAGCGATGCATCACCCGCTTCAACTTGGTATGCTGGAGCGAACTCGGTAGACGTAACGAGTAACTCGGGATGGATTTTTTCCGCTCCTCCCGCTCCACTTGGGACAGGGAACTTTTTACAACTATTTTTCCCGTGAGGCGCAAGGAT
>LSRR01000582.1_pt1 | contig 60298 bp, 86 predicted proteins | sample 1162981 | NCBI WGS metagenome assembly LSRR01 (sample SAMN03256433, study PRJNA305521) | marine metagenome | biome: Estuarine; feature: Estuary; material: Brackish water; isolation source: iron chloride precipitation of viral particles from surface water samples | place: USA: Chesapeake Bay ... | reverse complement strand
ACAGATTAAGACTCTACGCTCGTGGAGAACAATCTGTGGCTAAATATAAAAACGAGATAGCGGTAGATGGTGATTTAAGTTATTTAAATTTAGACTGGACACCTGTTCCTATCATTCCAAAATTTGTAGACATAGTTGTAAACGGTTTGAATGACAGAATGTTTAAGGTAAAAGCATTCGCTGAAGATGCAATGTCTGCGGAAAAAAGGGATCAATTCCAAAGAAGAATAGAAGGAGAGATGATTGCCAAGCCTTTGTTCCAACAAATAGAACAAGACTTTGGTGTAAATGTTTTTCAAACAAACGAAGAAGAACTACCGACTAACGATGAAGAGTTGCAGCTATACATGCAAATGAAGTATAAGCCAGCAATTGAAATTGCAGCCGAAGAAGCTGTTGATACTATACTACATCAAAACCAATACAACGAGATTAGAAAGAGATGTGATTATGACTTAATGACGCTTGGCGTTAGTATGGCAAAACACATGTTTTTACCAGGGCAAGGTATTCAATTAGATTATGTTGACCCGGCTAATGTTGTTTATAGCTATACTGAAGATCCTTATTTTAAAGATTGTTTTTATTGGGGTGAAATCAAAACTATCCCAATGTCTGAGCTTGTTAAAATAGATCCAAACATATCTAACGAGGATATGGATAAGATTGCTAAATATAGTCAGTCTTGGTATAATTACTACAACAATGCTCAATATTACGAGAACTCTATGTTCTATAGAGATACTTGTACGCTACTTTACTTCAACTACAAAAACACTCACTCTTTTGTTTACAAGAAAAAAGAGATGGCAGATGGAAGCTATAAGGTAGTTGAAAAGGACGATACGTTTAATCCTCCTGAAGAAATGATGCAAGAGGGTAAGTTTGAGAGAGTAGAAAAGAAAATAGAAGTATGGTATGATGGTATAATGGTAATGGGAACAAACATTATGTTGAAATGGGAACTTGCAGAAAATATGGTAAGGCCTAAGTCAGCATCTCAGTTTGCTTATCCTAACTATGTTGCTGTTGCTCCAAGAATGTATAAAGGAAACTACGAGTCTTTAGTTAGACGAATGATACCTTTTGCAGATTTAATACAAATCACTCATTTAAAAATACAACAAGTCGTTTCTCGTGTAGTACCTGATGGTGTATTTATAGATGCAGATGGATTGAATGAAGTAGATCTTGGAACAGGTAACGCTTATAATCCAGAAGACGCATTAAGACTATATTTCCAAACCGGTAGTGTCGTTGGACGATCATACACTCAAGACGGAGAGTTTAACAATGCAAGACAACCTATACAACAATTAACTTCAAGTAGTGGTGCTGGTAAGTTACAAATGCTTATTGGGAACTATAACCATTACTTAGACATGATAAGAACAGTTACAGGTCTTAACGAAGCGCGTGATGGATCAACTCCAAGCCCAGAAGCTTTAGTTGGCGTGCAAAAGTTAGCTGCTCTTAATTCTAATACAGCTACCCGTCATATATTAAATAGTAGTTTATATTTAACCAAACGTCTTGCAGAAGGTATTGTTGTTAGAACTGCGGATATTTTAGAATACTCTTCATTTAAAAACCAGTTTGCTATGCAGATTGGGAAATACAATTTAAGATTGTTAGATGATTTGAAAGATTTTTATTTGTACGACTTTGGGATATTCTTAGAAATGTCTCCAGATGAAGAGCAAAAAGCAATGCTTGAACAAAACATTCAAATGGCTCTGTCTAAAAACGACATTAGTTTAGAGGATGCAATTGATATTAGAGAGATTAGCAATCTCAAAATGGCTAATCAATTGTTAAAAGTTAAACGAAAGAGAAAAGCTGAGGCTGAAATGCAACAACAGATGCAACAACAGGCGGCTCAAGCTGAAATGCAACAGCAACAATTTATGGCTCAAGCACAAATGGAGCAACAAAAAGCACAAATGGAGTTGCAAACTAAAATGCAATTAAAGCAAAACGAAGTTGCTATGGACATTGAAAAACTCAAAAATGAAGCAGCATTGAAAGCGCAGCTTATGGAAGCTGAGTTTGGATACAACCTTCAGCTAAGAGGTCTGGAGCAGCAGCAAATAGATATGCGAGAAAAATCTAAAGAAGATGGTAAGGCTAAAAGAATTAGTCAGGCTAACAGCCAGCAATCTAAATTAATTGAACAACGTAAGAGAAACTTACCTCCAATAAACTTTGAGTCTAACGAAGACAGCTTAGATGGCTTTGATCTTGCTGAATTTAACCCAAGATAAAATGAGTAAACTAAGTAAAAAGAAAAGAAAACAAGTTAGACCAGCTGCAATTGCAAAAGAGTCTACTTCTGTACGTAAAGCTAATGTTCCGACTAAGCCTCGAAAAAAGTTAAAAACTAAAAAAGAGGTTGAGGCATTCAAAAAGAAATATGGAAACATAAAAGATATTCCTAAACCTAAAATGAAGATGGGTGTAGCAGGAGGTGATTTAATAGGTGGTGTAGGTAAAGGAGCTATCAAAGGGGTTTCAAAAATAGCTAAGTATATAGGTAAGAGTTTAGTCAAAAAAACGGCTAAAAAACTATAGAAAATAATGTATAAATTTGTAAAAAATAAAATCTAATGGAATTTAAAGTAAAAGAAGTTGGCGGTGGACAGCAAAAGTCTAAAGCTGAAATAGAAGAAAATCTATTGAAAGAACATGAGGAGAAGCTTGAAGTTCAAGAATCTCTAAGCGTTGAAAAGGTAAAAACTTATAATGACGCAAAGCACGTTGAGGTTCAGTCCCAAGAAGATGTTTCTGTTGAAAAAACGGAAGCGCCTGAGTCACCAGGTATAAGTGATGAAAACGTTCTTTCATATATTAAAGAAAGATACAACAAAGACATCAACTCGGTAGAGGAATTGTTTGATATAAGAGAATCAAACCCTGAACTGCCAGAAGATGTTAAGAAGTATTTTGAATACAAAAAAGAAACCGGCCGTGGAATCGAGGATTTTTACAAATTGCAAAAAAACTACGATGACATGGACGATGATTCTGTATTAGCTGACTATTATGGTATTCAAGAGGAAGGTCTTGATGCTATAGATATTATGGACTTGATGGATGACAAGTTTGGATTCGATGTAGATGAAGATGATGAAAAAGACATTAAGAAAAGAAAGTTAGCTAAAAAAAGAGAACTTGCGAAAGCACGTAAGTATTTCAATGAACAGAAAGATAAATATAAAATCCCTCTTGGGTCAAGTGGGGGTGGATTATCTGAAGATCAAGAAAGTCAACTTAATGCTTACCAGGATTATATAAAAGAATCAGAAACTATTGCTGAACAAAACAAGAAACGGTATGATTATTTTGTAGATCAAACTAAAAAAGTTTTTACCAACGATTTCAAAGGTTTTGATTTCTCTGTTGGGGATCAACAAATTAATTACAAACCAGGTACGGCAGATGAATTGATGAACAAGCAATTGGATGTAAACAACTTTGTAAACAAATTTGTAGGACAAAGTGGATTACTTGAAGATGCTAAAGGATATCATAGAGCTTTATCGGTTGCTATGAATCCTGAAAAGTTTGCTCAGTTTTTCTACGACCAAGGAGTAGCCGCAGCTGTGGACAATGTAACTCGTAAATCCAAAAACATAAATATGGATGTACGAAGATCACCACAACTGTCTACTAAAGATGGTTTGAAAATTCGTTCAGTTGGGGACAGTAGTAGTGGAAGAGGCTTAAAAATTAGAAGTATTAAAAAAAGTTAAAACAATTTAAAAAGTAAAAATTATGGCAGTAAACGCAACCCCAGGTTTCGATTTGCAACCTTCAGCACAACAAGTGCCGTTGGAAACTAACTATATCACTAACTTTGATTTCTTGAACCAGTATCTACCTGATACTTATGAAAAAGAGTTTGAAAGATATGGTAATCGTTCAGTAAGTTCCTTCTTGAGATTAGTAGGAGCTGAAATGCCTTCCAACTCTGACCTTATCAAATGGGCAGAGCAAGGAAGATTACATGTAAAGTATCAAAATTGTACATCAGCAGGTGCAGCAGCAGCTTTAACTGGTGTATGGACAATTCCTAACAACCTTACTAACTTCAACCCTGCATTGGCAGGAGGAGCTAAAGCAGCTCTTAGAGTTGGACAAACAGTTATGATTTCAGACAAAACTGCTGGATCTAACTTAACAAACAAAGGTGTAGTAACAGTAGCTCCTTCAGCGGGTTCTCCAAACACAGTAACAATTGCTTACTATGAGGCGGGTGGACAAGCTATGGCAGCAGGTGTTGCTTGTGATATCTTTATCTATGGTTCAGAGTTTAACAAAGGTGAAAACGGAATGGTTGGATCTAATGAAGCTGATGATCTAATTTTCGACAACAAGCCAATTATTATCAAAGACAAGTACGCAGTATCTGGATCTGATATGGCTCAAATCGGATGGATTGAAGTTTCTGGTGAAGACGGTGTAAGTGGATACCTTTGGTATTTGAAGTCTGAGCATGACACAAGATTACGTTTTGAGGATTATATGGAAACAGCTATGATTGAAGCTGTTCCTGCTGAAGCTGGTTCTGGAGCTGGAGACTTCTTCCAGGGTACAGGTGCTGGTTTATCAGCTGCAAACCTTAACGGTTCTGAAGGTGTATTCTACGTTGTAGAAGACAGAGGTAATGTATTTGGTGGTGGTAACCCAACAACTCTTGCTGAGTTTGACAGCATCATCCAAAGATTAGATAAGCAAGGTTCTATCGAAGAGAACGTTCTTTTCGTAAACAGAAACTTCTCATTTGACATTGACGATATGTTAGCTTCTCAAAACTCTTACGGAGCTGGAGGAACTTCATATGGTTTATTTGACAATGACGAAGAAATGGCCTTGAACCTTGGATTCTCAGGATTCCGTAGAGGTTATGACTTCTATAAGTCAGACTGGAAATATCTTAACGACCCAACAATGAGAGGTGGTCTTGTAGGTGGAGCAATCAACGGACTATTAGTTCCTGCTGGTTCTACTACAGTATACGATCAAATCTTAGGCAAGAACGCTAAGCGTCCTTTCTTACACGTTCGTTATAGAGCTTCTGAAACTGAAGACAGACGTTACAAAACTTGGATCACTGGTTCTGCTGGTGGAGCAAGAACTTCTGATCTTGATGCAATGGAGGTCAACTTCTTGACTGAAAGAGCAGTTTGTGTTTTAGGTGCAAACAACTTCTTCTTATTCCAAGACGCATAAGGAGTAACCAACTAATATATAGGGGGCGGAATGCTCTGCCCCCTTATATTTTTATTTTAAATTTAATTATATCAAATGAAAAAAAAGCAAAAATTCATAGACAAAGCTTATAGGCTAATCGGAGAGAAAGCCCCACTAAGCTACATGTTGGCTTCACGCCACTCAAAAAGATCCCCTCTATTATATTTTGATGAAGATAAAGGTGTAAATAGACCTTTGCGTTATGCACGAAATCAAAAAAGTCCATTTGAAGATGAACAAGACGGCAATGCGGTTTTAGAACCAATTGTGTTTGAGGATGGAATGTTATTTGTACCAAAAGCAAATCAAGTATTACAACAGTTTTTACACTATCATCCTTCTAATGGAAGAGTGTATGAAGTCATCGATAAAGAACGTGACGCTTCTGAAGAATTAGAAGTTGTTGAACAAGCGTTAGAAGCTCAAATAATTGCTAAAGGATTAAAAGGAGACAAGCTTTTAGCTGTAGCAAGAGTTTTAATTGGTGCTGGTGTAGATCGTATGACTACAGTAGAAATACGCAGAGACGTTCTTATTTACGCTCAGGCAAACCCTTTTGACTTCTTAGAAACTATTAATGATCCTATGTTAGATTTAACTAATGATGTAGTTCAGTTCTTTAACAATTCATTTTTAGTATTTAAAAATAGCGGAAAGGATGTTTACTTTAATATGCCTAAGAACAAAAACAAACTTTTAACTGTTCCTTACGGCGAAGATGCCTACTATATAGTGGCTTCACACTTTCAAACAGATGAAGGTGTAGAGACATATAAGCTATTAAAAAGGCGCTTAAAAAACAATGAAGAATAGTCGTATATTTGTGGTATTGTATAACCATAAATTTTTTGAAAGATGATTAAATTTCTTTATGTATCAAACGCGCCAAACACAGGCCAATTAATTAGTGTAAACGGAATTAAAAACATTGGAACAGCATCTGCTACAGCAACTACTGTAACAATTGATTACGTTGACGGAACAACTACTACAGTAACTACTGCTGCTCAAGTTGGTTCAGATGTTTACGTAGCAATTAAAGATGCGGTTGAAAAAGCTTTAACTACTTCTTGGACAAACCCTTATTATGAGGTTGTTCTTCCAAAAGCAGTTACAAGTATTGTTAACGCGGCGTAACTAAACTAATCACGGTTTAGTAGAAGAGGGTAAAAAAAAATTACCCTCTTTTTTTTTGTTATCTTTGTATAAAGATTTTTTCGGATGATTAACTCAGTTAGAAATACCGTATTAGCGGTACTTAATAAAAATAATTACGGATACCTTTCACCTCAAGATTTTAACTTATACTGTCTTCAGGCACAAATGGATTTGTTTGAAGATTATTTTTACAGTTATAATAATTGGATTTCAAGAGAGGTAAATAGAACTTCAGGTACAGGATATGCTGATATTGTAAAAGGATTAGAAGAAGTTATAGATGCTTTTAGTGTAACCGCTCCATTACTTAATGAAAGTACCACTCAACTAAATAAAAGCGATTATACGTTGCCAACATTTGCGTTAAATGGTAGTGATTATTATTTGCTTAGTAAGATATTGGTTTACCAAAAAATAAAAGATGAAGGTACAAATACTGGAACAAGTGTAGCGGGTAATAGTCTTACAGATGCAAATGCTACTTTTATTACTAATGGTATTGCTGTTGGTGATATAGTAGGTTTTGTTAGTCCAGCAGGATTACCGATTAACGCAGTTGTAGAGGTAGTTCAATCAGAAACTGTTCTTGAGCTTGAAACTAACTCTTTAACAGCAACGGGTATAGACTATACCATATATGATCCTTCTCAATTAAAAGAGGTTGAAAAGGTTACTCATCAAAAAATCACAATGTTGAACAATTCTTTGCTCACACAACCTACTTTGACATATCCGGCATTTGTTCAAAATGCGGCAAGCTTAAAAGCATTTCCGATATCAATTTATAATCAAGGACAGATCATTTGCCAATACATACGTTATCCTTATGCTCCTAACTGGACTTACTTGGAAACCTCTGGGCAAGATCCTATATTTAATCCAAGTGCTGCTGATTATCAAAACTTTGAATTACCTCAAAGTGATGAGCCTAACTTGGTAGCAAAGATTTTACAATATGCAGGTGTTGAAATAAGAGAGGGAGATGTAGTTCAGTTTGGTCAAGGAGAAGAAACTTTAGATATTCAAGAAACAAGTTAAGATGGCATATATAAATCAATATCAGTATTATACAAATAACGGACAAAACCCTGAAGACACAAATTGGGGTTCATATCAATATATTTCCTTAGAGGATATTGTAAACAACTTTATGCTTATGTATCAAGGAAACCATGAGCTGGTAAATAATTTAAATAGATATCAGGTTTTATTTCATGCAAAACGTGGTATCCAAGAATTAAATTACGATGCATTAAAAGAAATAAAAGTATTACAATTAGATATAGATAGTAATTACAGATTTGTATTGCCTTCTGATTATGTAAACTGGGTTAGAATATCTCAATGGAAAGACGGATTATTATATCCTTTAACCGAAAATATTCAAACTAATTTTTCAGATGCATACCTACAAGACAATCAATCTAACTTACTATTTGATCAAAACGGAAATGTTTTAAGACCTCAAGATAGTCAGGTAGATTTAACACGAATACAAGGTACTGCAAAAAGTATATACTTAAACGCTGGTAATCCTTTTCACGGGGAAGAAGGTTACTGCGTAGATGGCTGTTGGTATTTTGATTATCAGGTTGGTGCAAGGTTTGGTTTAAATACAGAAACTGCAAATACAAATCCAACTTTTAAAATAGATAAAAAATCAGGAGTTATAAACTTCAGCTCTACGGGAGGCCCAATATCTGTGGTATTAGAGTATGTTTCAGATGGAATGGAAAATGGAGATGACTCAGCTGTTAGTTTAAATAAATTGTTTGAAGAATACATATATGCCTACATACGATATTCTATTTTGAATGGCAGGCTTGGGGTTTCTGAATACGTAATAAATAGAGCGAGAAAAGACAAATCATCGCTTCTAAGGAACGCAAAATTAAGATTGAGTAACATACACCCTGGTCGACTTTTAATGAATTTAAGGGGCCAGGATAAATGGATAAAGTAATATGCCAATAGTAAATACAAATTTTATTGCGGGGAGAATGAATAAATCCGTGGATGAAAGACTTCTTCCACCGGGTGAATATGTTGATGCATTGAATGTAAGACTTGGTTCTACAGAAAACACTGAAATAGGAGCAGTAGAAAACTCCAGAGGAAACACTGCATTAACAACTTTAACTTATGGCGGGCAAGCACTTTCATCATCTGCAACTTGTATTGGCGCTTTACAAGATGGTTCGCTTGAAACCATGTATTGGTTTGTACACGATCCTAACAACCCTGTTGCTACAGACGGCGTAGTAGACATGATTGTTTCTTTTAACACAGAAACAGAGCAGCTTAGATATCATGTAATAACATTATCTGTATTAAGTTTTGATCCTGAATATCTTATAACAGGCGTAAACAAAATTGAAGATTTACTATTTTTTACGGATGGTATTAATCCTCCAAGAAGAATAAATGTAAATTCTAATTATCCATTTCCTACAGGTAACGTTGACGGCATAGAAGAAGAAGACATATCTGTTATATTAAAACCACCTGGGTTTGAAGACCAAACCGCTACAGGAACTGTACCACTACCAGCACCTACATTTGAACTGATAGATGTTGCGGGTGGGCAAAATTATATGGAGGACAGATTTATAAGTTTTGCATATAGATATAGATATGTGAACAATGAATATAGTGCTACATCTTTATTTTCATTACCGGCTTTTCAACCGTCAAACTTTCGTTTTGACACTAAGTCTTATGACAATGCAGGTATGGCTAATGCTTTTAATGGAGCAAAGGTTAGATTCAGCACTGGGCCAAGTCGTGTTACTCAAGTAGATCTATTATATAAAGATTCTAATACCAATAGTATTTATGTTATTGAACGATTTAAAAAAGCAGATTATGGATGGGCCAATAATTCAGAGCAAGAATACATTTTCACTAACAGTAAAATATATTCTGTAATAGGAGCAGATGAACTATTAAGATTATATGATAATGTTCCTAAAAAAGCTCAAGCCCAAACCATTATGGGTAACAGGCTGATATATGGTAATTACACAGATAATTTTGACATAGTAAATATAAATGGTCAAAATATTCCGATGGATTATTCAACAGCTCATATAGAGCAAGAGTTGGATTTTAAAAGTGTTACAGGCCCTGTTTTTTCACAAGGCACTGCTTATACTATTAACCCTTCGCAAACTACAACTGTACAAAACTCTTTGGCTACAGTTGATTTATCAGAAATAGAAGACCAATTAAAAAGAGGATCTCAAATAGGATTTACTATTAAGTTGGAACATGACTCTATAAATGGAACAACCTCAACTTCTTGTTATAGTGATAACAGCGGATTCAAAAGCACAGATACAACTATAAACATTACTATAAATCTTACACAAGATTATGCAAGTGTATATGATTTTGTAACGTCCGCAGATTTCGAGGATTCTATAGGCACACAAGAGGGTGTAAACTTTGAGCCTATGGTAGATGCAGATCAAGGTTATTCGTTAACTGATAAATTTAATGCTGCTATAGTTCCCCCACAAATAACTTGTGCTTTTTCAAAAGAAATTAGTTCTGTTACAGACGCTACGCAGCAACAAGGATTTCCTATTTCTATTTCACCAGGAGCTACAACATTTACACTACAAACGTTGGCAATGAAGTACACCAATACAACAGGTGGTGTTACGAGCGACATGTATGAATATTTTAGATTTGCTCGTTTTGCGATTGAATTTAGTAGTGATGTAAATAGAGACAGTTTACATAGTAACAGAGACTTTGAAACAGGTATTGTGTATATGGATGAATACGCCAGAGCATCTACTGTATTGGTTTCAGAATACAATACAATATTTATACCTCCTGCTTCAAGTGTAAATAAAAACAGTATTCAAGCAACAATAAATAATTATGCTCCAACTTGGGCTACTAAATATAAATTTGTTGTTAAACCAAGTAAAGCAGGATATGAAACTATATATTCTAACTTCTTTTATACTAATCCTTTTGATAATGTAACTCATTTTAAATTAGAGGGAGATAACACCAATAAAGTAAAAACAGGAGACAGGCTTATTGTTAAAAGAGACACTGGAGGTGCGTTAACATCTTTGGTTGAAACTACAGTATTAGCCGTTGAAGCTCAAAGCTCTGATTTCTTAAATGGAGCGCAAGAGCTGGGAGAGGACTCTGAGCAGTTAGCAGGTCTTTATATGCAAATAAAAGCAAGTAATTTTTCTCTTGAAATAGCTGACGATGCTATAATTGATTATGGTAATCGAACCAGGGCTTCTGATAGCGAATCAACTTGTAATAACGTATGGGCTATATCATATCCACTCTTTACTTATGATGCTGATGCAGGAACAACTACTAATTATGACATACCTGGAGGATCTATAATTGAGATCAATGTTAAATGGAGAAGAACAGGAAACAATAGCGCACCAACAAGGGAGTGGCGAAAAGAATGGTCATTCGTAGCTGGAGAAAACTATAATGATTTTGCTGATTTTTGGACTGCAACAAATATTGATTTTGAAGCAGACTATTGTGAAAATTCAACATGCCTTGCTCGTTATGAAAGCACTTTTGGGACACCAACAGGTTCGGGTATTGATCCAAACATAGGTGGATCTGGAGGAACTTACCAAAGAGCGGATAACGTTCCTTGTGATGGATTTGCAACTACAGTGTTTCAGCTTATACAAGCTACTCCTGGAGATGTAAGTAGCCCGCTTTGGTTTGGCGTTAGATCTGGTGGTACTGGTGTTAATGGAACATTTAAAAAAGATCGAGATTTAAGAATTGAAGTTGAAATTATTGTACAAAGAGCTGAGTCTGTTATTGTTTTTGAAACTCAACCAGCTGATGCTAATGATGAAATATATTATGACGCTTCAAAAGCTTTAGATTTAGTTAGAGATACCAACACAGGTTTTATGCTTCATCAGTCTGGTGGAAATGTAGATGCGGGTGATCAAAACCAAACAACATCTCAGCCAGCTATTGTTACTTTAGATTTTATGGATTGCTACACTTTTGGTAATGGTGTAGAAAGCTATAAGTATTTAGACAGAATTGAAGGTCGTTCCGTAGTTATGGGCCAAAGAGCATTGGCAGTTTCTGAGCAAGACTTTAAAGAAACGAATCGTTTTGCAGACATGACTTACAGTGGTGTTTACAGTAGTAATTCCGGTATAAATAATCTAAATGAATTTAACCTTGGCTTAGCTAACTTTAAAACCTTAGAAACTTCTTTTGGCCCAATACAATTATTGTTTGCAAGAGAGACAGACATTTTAACTTTACAAGAAGATAGAATTAGTTATGTATTGGCAAACAAAAACTTAATTAGCGATTCTGCTGGTGGAGGAGCAATTGTTTCTATACCACAGATTTTAGGTCAACAAGTTGCGCGAGTAGAAGAATATGGTATAAGTTATAACCCTGAGAGCTTTGCTAACTATGGCGCTTACTTTTATTTTACAGATACCAAAAGAGGTGCAGTAATTGAGCTTGTCGGTAATTCAGTAAATGACAGATTAAAAGTTATTTCTGACTTTGGAATGCGGTCATGGTTTAGAGATCAATTTAACTATCAGTTAAATACTCAAAAAATTGGAGGGTATGATCCATACATGGATGAGTATGTTATAGGCACAAACACTAATTCTGTACCTGTACCTGTTCCAGTGTTGGAATGTGGAGCGCAAATAAACTTTACAAACAGAAATAGTTCTGTAATTTATACTTACAATTTTACCGATTTAATAGGAGACGTTGATATAGATTATGTAGTTAGTTCTGGTAATATTAACATTTCGGTTTTGTGGAATGGTAACACATATATTTCTGGAGCTGTTACCGGCACAGGTACGTTTACCTGGAACAAAAGCGCTTCAACACCTACAAATGCTCAACTTACAATTACCCCATCTATAGGAGGTGCGTCATTTATAGTCACACCTCAATGTGTGGAATCAGTCCCTATAACAGTTGTTAAATGTCTTATAAATTCAGGAACAGAAAGTGGTGAAACCATACACGTAGAATATCTTTGGGAAGACTCCAGCACCATTAGTCCTGTTGATAGTGATTTAGCTACTTTTACAAGTAACAACACTATATTTAGTTTTTACGAACTTCAAGTGGGTAATAGATCGCAAGGTGTTTTTCCTTATGACGGGGTTGATTTAACTATAAGAGTAAACAAAATAAACTTTGATACATTTGATTGGAGTTATCCAAATGATAATTTTAGGTATTTGTCATCAAACACTTTATACAATAATACCCCAACAGACGTAGCTTCTTTATTGGCGGCAGCGACTCCAATACCAAATGTATATGTTTCAAATCCATCACCTAACATACATCAAGCAACTGTTAGTGGTATAAGTTTGCCGGAAGCAAATCAATATTTATACATAATTTACGATGTTAGAAGTGTTACTGCTCAGCAACTTTGTTATGACGCTTCTGAAGTTACTGATGCTTGTTGTGATTGCGAGTGGGCCTGTGTAACTTTTACTGCAAGTAATCGAACTGAAATAGAAACAGATGTTTGTAGTTTAGCTATATCAACTACCTACTACCATAACAACGGAAGCGGATCGCTACCAATAGTTGGAAGTATAGTTTATACAAGTTCAAATTGTGAAGACTCTTTAACTGGAAGTGTTAACGTTGCAGAGTCAGGATTTTATAAAATATCAGCTACACAATACATGAGAATAGGTTTGAATGGAATTGTAGCAGAAATAAACGATTGTTAATTAAATAGAAATGGCAACATTAGGTATATATTATTTTAACGGAACGTCTTTTGCGTCAGCAACTTCCGTTTACACAGATGCTGCGTTAACTACGCTTGCTCCAGATGGATACTATTCAAACGGAAGTATTATTAGACAACAGTTAAATGGTCTTTTACTAAATGCTCAATCATGTGCTACCTGTGCTGTTCCTTGTGGCGATGGTGTAGCTACAAACATTAGCAATCAAAATGGTATATTCAATGCAACTGTTGATGTAGCTAATGATACTGGAGCAATAATTGTTTATGGTTTTTGGGGTAGCACAATACCAGATGGTATAGATATAATTTACAACACCACGCATTACAATAGATGGACAGCTTATGGAAATCATGACACCGTAACGTTAGTTGATGGGTCTGGTGCTACTGTAGATTATTCGGGAATTAATAATCAAGGAACTGGTTTACCTACTTATTTAGGGAATCAAAACGGAAGTTTAGTAGCAGATAGTCCTTATAATACTCCTCCAGCTGGTGGTTTTTGTACTGCGGGAGACCAACCTCAAAACTATGTATACAACAATGGAAGTGGAACTTATGTTGCCCAGGGAACGTATCAAAGTGTTACTGTAGCAAACAGTCAAGTCGGTTTTGCTACAGACGCATCTACTCCCAATTCACCAGTATTTACAGCAGTAATTCCAAAAACAGGACTTACGCCTACATCAATTGTGGTAGATATATATGCTCCTATGTGCGGCACTGCTTTTTCTTGGGATTTAAATTGTCCTGAAGCGTTACCTTCATTTCAAGCTTCTGGGCCAAAGGCTAATACTTTTTGCTCACCAGATACAACAACTTATTATTTCGCAAGAAACGCTACAGGAAATTCTTTACCGTTTACCATAGACACAAACACAACTCCTAACGTTGGCAACTTTGTTTTTGAAGATGCTAACGGGTCAACTTACTTAAATGACACAGGAACTATACAATACTATATATTGGGTGGCAGCACTTACATTGCTGTAAGAAATGGTGTAGTAATTGAAGTAGGGCCTTGTGATACACCCTAAAAAATATAATTATGCCAGATCCAAATAGAAATACAGCTTATACATTAACATACAGTGAGGGAGTAGAAGGATGGCCTTCTTTTTATAGTTTCTTGCCTGAAATAATTAAAGGTATGAATGGTTTTTTATATACCTTTTCTGGCGGCAACTTATACAGACACAATACCAATGACACTCGTAATAATTATTATGGAGTTCAATATAACTCGCGAATTGTTAGTGTATTTAATCCTGAGCCATCTTTAACTATTAAATTATTTAAAACTGTTTCTTTTGAAAGTAATGCTGCATGGGATTGCACATCTTTAGTTACAGATTTAAGTCAAGGAAATGTTGACGAGCTTGAATTTGAACAAAAAGAAGGAGAATGGTTTGGATACATAAGACACAATGATGGTGTAACAAACTATGCTTTACGATATACTAATGGTTTAGGTGTAGCCTCTTCGGTTACTGGGCCAGGGAATGCTACTGTATGTACTATTGGAAACCCTTTAGGAAATATTATTGTTATTGGAGCGACCGCGTATGTTTTAGTAAACGGAGGCGATCCGGTTTTAGCGGGTGTTGTTACAGCAATTAACAGATCTGATCAAACCATAACATTAGACACTACAATTGCAGGAGCTACAGCCCCTGTTGCAAATGATTTTATAATGTTCACTAACAATACCATTGCAGAAAGTTACGGTATGCGGGGGTATTATATGGAATTTACGTTAGTAAATGACGATACAGGGCCGGTTGAGCTGTTTGCTGTCGGTAGTAACGTCATGAAAAGTTATCCATAGATTTTTATTATCTTTGCTTTAAATGAAATTAAATGTAAAGCCTTTAAAAACTACTGACTATGATGACATATTATGTCAGTGGTGGAAGGATTGGAGATGGAATCCGCCCTCAAAAGATTTTTTACCAGAGAATGGTGCTGGGGGTTACATGGTTTATGATGAAGACACTCCGGTTTGTGCGGGCTTTATGTACACAACAAATTCAAAAGTAATTTGGTGTGACTGGATTATATCCAATATAGAATACAAAGATAAAACAAAAAGAAAAAAAGCAATAGAATTATTAATTAGTCACATAACTAATATTGCAGAAAAAAATGGTGGTAAATTTGTTTATGCTTTAATAAAAAACAAACCTCTAATAAATGTTTATAAAAAATTAGGGTATCAAGAAGCATCTACATACACTTCAGAAATGATAAAAAGTATATAATATGGCAGTAACAACAGCAGCGGTAGTAGGTATAGGTACTGGTTTAGCAAGTGCAGGAATGTCTTTTTCTAATGCTGCTAAACAAAAACGTGCTGCCTCAAAAGCAAGGGCTGAACAAGAAAAACTTATGAAGGCTGCAAGGAAAAAAGCAGAGACAGATTACTATGAAGGATTAAATGTTCCTTTAGATGCTTTTGGAGAGCAGTTTCGTCAAAACATAAGAGGACAGCAACAATCTATTCAAGCATTACAAGAGGGAGATACCCGTAATTTAGTAGGTGGTGTAGGTGCGATAACGATGGCTGGCGCTGAAGCAAACGAAGCTACTCGTATTGGAATGGCAGATGCGCTTTACGAGAACAGAAAGATGAAAGCTGATGCGAAAGAAGACATGAAGCAACAGCTAATTGAAATGGACGTAGGTCAAGCTGCCGATGAATCACAAAGAGAAAGAGATGCAGAAGAGGCAAGAGCCGCAAGCATTCAACAAGGCATTGCCGGTATAGGACAAGCTGCATCGAGCTTAGGTCAGATTGCTCCGTTGTATGGAAAATCAGGAGGTTCAGCAAGAGCAGAACGATTAGCAGATGGTTTAGATGTGGCAAGTATTACTTCTTCCGCTGGAGGAGAGTTATCAAGAGCGCAAATAATAAATACTTTAAGAAGCCAAGGATATACAGGAAAACAAACGAGACAGGCTTTACGTGATCCGTCAACATTTGATTATAGTATCTTTCAAGGTATGTACACCCCACCAAAATAGGATAAGATATGGCAGAGAATACTGATAGACCAACTGGGGCAAATGCCTATTCGATATATGTACAGCGCGATGTAGAAGCGACTCAAGTAAACTGGAGTGAGATAGCAAAAAATCTTACCCAAGGCGCCGAAGCTATACGTGATGCGCGTGAAGCAAAGAAGCAAGCAATAAATGATGCTACTCAAAAAGCGTTAGATGATCTTAGCAAAATTGCTGATACAGATAATCAATCGTTAGGAAAACTACTTATCAACGGTTCTGATTTTTCAAAGAAAACATTGATGGAAAACATGGAGCTGCTTCGTAATGGAAACCTTGACCCAAAAGATTATCAGTTAATTTTACAAGGCCAGCTTGACGGATATAAAAATTTAAGTGAGTATGTAAAAGGAGCTGACGCTAAATACCAGGAAGCCATGGCTCGTTTAGAAGCCGGTGAAGACGGTAACGCTATTGCTTCAGACTTAGAGATTGCTTGGAATGAAGGCACATTTGGTTTTGGTGATCTTAAAAATAAAAGACTTATAACTAATCCGCGTAATGGTGAGTTGGTTTTAGTTGAGCTTGTTGATGACGGAACTGGTAATCTTGTTATGCCTGATCCAGATAAGCGTCCTGATTTGTATCAAAACACTGCATACTTAAATGTAAGAAGTGACTTTAAATTAGATAGAAGGAATACCAACGCATTAGCTGATGGTGTTGTAGATAATTTAGCTACCGTTATTACTTCATCTGTAGGTGCTTTCTCCGCAATTGGTGGGGGTGGTGTCGTTACCTCTATAGAGGATTTCAGACAGATGTTTGATAATGATAAAATGAAAGAGTTTTTATCTTTAGAGAATGACGATGGTAGTGCAATGACTTACGATCAGTTTATGGATGATCAAGTTAGTGCTATTACTGGAGATGCATCTGATTTAAGTTCCATGAATGCAGCTCAAGTATTAAGTGGTGCTGGATATAAATTTGTTCAGTCAGCTGAGGAGGCTAAGGCGAAAGGTATAACTAAATACGTTATATATAAAAACGTAAACGGAAGACCGGAGGTTGAACTTACTGAAGGTCAAATGACTGAGGCCAGGAATATTGCAAGACGTGCAATTGAGTCTCGTATTGATCTTAAAATAAAACAAACTCAGCCAGATACTGGAGAGCAAGTAAGACCAGAAACTCCTACAGAAGCTGGTGACAGAGAAAAAACAGACAAAACATCAGCATATATTAGAGATATCAATAAGGTTCTTACAGATCCTGATATTGCGACCTCACAAGCTACACTTAGAACTCTGGTAACAAACATCAATGAGCAGAGAGCCAGTGGTGGTAGACCAAGAATAAATGATATTGACATCACAGACGATACCATTGTAGTGACTTACGAAAGTGGAGAGCCAACTATTATTCAGAGAACAAGAAGAGATGATGCTGGTGAAATAACCGGTCAAACTACAACTAACGAAGATATTGGTGCGTTGTATCAATTACTTGTTCCTGGTGCGCAAGCCGAGGGTGGAGATTTAGCTTTATCACCTTCTCAAATTGAATCGTTTATTCAAAGAGAAAAAATTCAGATTGGAGATAGAGGTGTGAATAGAAACGTAGGTTATGAGCAAGACATTCAAGCTCCTGAAACGCTGACTGATCAGACAGCTGTAGCTAAGGCTGACGGAACTACTATAACTACTAATCAGTTCTGGAATGAAAAAGACAGTACAGCAGAAGATGAATTAGGTGAAGAATTAAATGCAGGTGCTATAGATAGTGATAGTAATATTGCTGCTGTTGCAAATAAATATTTGGAGCAGTTTACAACTACCGCAGCTTCACAAGCGCAAGAGCAAGCAGGGTTTAGTTCTATTAGGGTAGAAGTTACCGGAGACGGTAACGGTAGAAAAGCTGTTCTTAAATATTCAGTAGGTGGCGTTACAAAAGAAATAGAGGTTGGTAAAATTCCTAATGGAACAAAAACAAGAAGGTATGGTCAGATGGTTGTAGATGCCTATAATAAATTAAACGAGGAAGCTTATAAAGCAAGATCGGAAAAAGGGCAAACTATTAGACCAACTTACAATGCCTGGTTAAAATCAAAAGGGCTTGACAAAGGAAATGCACAGCTTTATAAACAATATTTAGAAGAACACCCGCTTAAATAAATAAGGTAATATGAACGAAGAGTTATTAGCTGAATTATTTTCGATGATACCTGAAGGAGTCTTTGAGGATATTGAAGATTTTCAGGAAGCTATTGAAAGAGATGGTATAGAAGAAATTTATCCAATGATCCCAGAAGGTGTTTTTGAGGATGAGGATCAATTTATTGCTTATGCAGCTCCTTTAACTGACCCTATGGGTCAAAAAAAAAAGGATACTTCGTCTCAGCAACCTGGCCTCAATATGGTTTCGGAAGATCCTGGTATCGTTCAAACCACACAAGAGGCTACTGGTTCTTCGGGCTTAGCTTCATCTCTAAGTAATCAATTAGTTGAAACAGACCTTGTAGGTCAACAGATAGATTACATTCCTGAAAATCCTGTAGGCACAAGATATGGTGCTAACGTTCAAGTGGGTGAGAAGAATACCTGGCTTGAAGAAATGTTGGGTAAAAACGTAGTCACTGATTTCTTTGGTGATATGTGGCGAGCAGGAAAACAAGGTGTTGGCCAGGGTGCAACTATAGACGATGCTTTAAAATTATACGCAAGCGGATCATCTATCTCTGATGAAGACTTACAAGAATATATTGCTGCTGTAGGAGAAATGGATAATATTGGAATGTCCGATGAAATGAGGAGTTTCAATAAAATCTATGAGAACAATGGTGGTGGTGTTTTAGGTTTTGTATTAGGTGTAGGAGCGAACCCAACGGTACTGGGCCAATTATTTGTTTCTTCAATTGCCTCTATGGTAAACCCGGCAGTTGCAGCAGGTGCTGGTGCTGGTGCTGTTACAGGTGCTGGAGTGGGTGCAGCAGCAGGAGCAGTAGGTGGGCCATTAGCTGCACTTACAGCAGCGGGTGGTGCAATTACAGGTACGCTTATGGGAGCAGGCGCAACGCTTGAAACTGGTTTATCATTTACAGAGTTTTTAAAAGAAGAAGTTCAAAAGAAAGGACTAACTTTTAATGAAGAAGGTATACGTGCTGTATTAGAAGATGAAGAAGCTTTACAAAACGTTAGAAATAATTCTGCTGCAAGAGGTATTGCTATTGGTGTAGTAGACGGTCTTACACGTGGTATTGCTGGTAAGATAGCTGGTAGGGGCGTAAAGGCTGCTAAAGAGGCTGGAAAGACTGTGTCAGCTGCTCAAAAGGCCAGAGCTGGATTGGGGGCTGCACTTATTGAAGGTGTGGGCGGATCAACTGGTGAAGTTGCCGGTAGAGCCGTATCAGGTCAAGAGATGGATACTGCTGAGATTTTATTTGAAGGTGTGACGGGACAAGCGAGTTCTGTATTATCAGTTCCTCAAGCTATTACAGGCAAGACCGCCACTGAATTGCTTAATATAAACGTGCCTGGAGTAAATATATTTAAGCCACCAAAGTATGGTTTAAAAGACAAGTCTGGTAACGTAACTAAGATGTCTAAGCAAGACCTTGAAAAGTTTATAAATACCGCAACGCCTGATCAAATTAGAACGATGCAGTTTGAAATAAAGAATGATCCTGAACTTCAAAAGATAGTTCAAGATAAACAGCAAGCTGCTCAGATTGGTTCAGACATACCTCCATTTATTGTAGGAGAAGACAGAGCTAAAATGATTGCTTTAGAACAGGAGAAGTCAAACATGAAAGATCCTAACCTTAAAGTAAATAAGAAAAGATTAGCCGATATAGAAGCAGAACTTGATGGTATTATACAAAAGTATGAAGGTGTTATGGCTGAGTCCGTAACAGTTACTGATGATAAAGGTAATACCTCTACAGAAACAATAGCTGTAACAAAAGATTTTGCTATACAACAATTAGAAGCTGACGGAATAACTGATCCAACGGAAGAACAGATAAGCTCAAAGCAAACTGAGTTGTTTGAACAAGCTAAAAAAGATGTTTCAGAAAGTGGTAACTTTGTTAGAAACCAAGCTGTTAACCAATTGTCTTCAGATGGAATTGTAAATCCAACGGAAGAACAAATAATAGAGAAAATAAATGCCATTCAAGAGTCAAGCACAGAGGCGGTGGATGTACGAGAATCTACCAGAGGTAGCCAAGAAGTGGGAGAAGGAGACACCCAGCTTACTGAGACTACCGAACCGGGTGAAACGCAAATCGAAGACCAAGTTGAGCCTGGGATTGGGACGCAGACGCAAGAGGAAATAAGTGTAAATGTTGCCCCTTTCTTTGCAACGAGTGTAGATAACGTATCAGAAGCTGGTGGTGTAAGAAAAACCCCACAATACCAACAATACAAGCAAGGTCTTATTGATTTAGCAAACGACTTAGGAGTTGAAATCGAAGTCGATGAATCTGTTGGTGGATATGTAAATGATGCTGGCACAAAGATAAGAGAGGTTAGTAACGTAGTTCGACTACAAGATGCAACCTTAGATCAGGCAAAAGAATATGCTGCCTTAGCTGCCGCATTAGCCCCTGAAGTACAAGAATCAAGTATAGCCGCAGAGACTACTGAAGTAGAGTCTCCAACACATAATGCTGACGCTGTAACCATCAGAGTGTCAGATCCTCAAGCCACCTTTGAAGCTTTGCAAGAAGTTGGTATTGATGAATATACTTTGAATGAATCAAATAATTTATTAACTTTGCTGGACGTACATGAGTTTAGAAATGATAATTTCTTTGCTCAGCGTGAGGCTTTATTACAAAAATTAGATGAAAAAAATGTCCAATACGAACTCGGAAACCTTGAAGCGCTTAACTCCGAATATCTCGGAAGAGACTCGCGGAGGAAAATATTATCAGATGCTCGCCAACGCCTCATACAACAAGGGCAAGAAGAAACAAACTTATATAGTAAAGTCCTCTCGGCGATAAACAGAGATGCTGAAGCATTAGGTATAAGTCCTAATGAATACATTCAGATTGATGTTACTGAGCAACAAGTTACCGCTGATCCTCAGCGTGTACAAACTATTATAAATGAAATAATAGAAAAGACTAAGGGTAGAAAAGCTGGAGAAAGCACCAACCCTAAAGTCCTGTTAGACAATACCTTAAAGTATTTACAAAACTCTAAGCTATATCAACAGCTTGATGATATATCAAGAAACGATTTGGTAAGACAGCTCAACGAACAACTTGGTATAAAGATAAAAAGACCGCCAAGTGTTAAGAAAATTTTAGGCAAGCCTGCCGATAAAAAAGTTGTTGTTAATGAAAGAACAGCTCTTAAAGATCAAATTAAAAGGCAAGCAAAGGCTGCTCGTGAGTCTGCGGCTGCATACAAAAAAGCATTGCAAAACATTGCAGCTGAGATAAAAGGATTGCGTAAAGCCGGAAAAGTTAGTCAAGCAAAAGTGGCTGCAATTACTTCTCGTTTTGCAAACGTTAATCTTAATAATAAAAAATCAGTAGACAATTTCTTGTCGTTTGTTGACAATGTATTTACCAAAGCTGACTTTGCAGAAAAAATAGCAAGAGCTAAAAAGCTACAGAAAACAGCTAAGAAAAACATCAAGAGTAAAATAGGTGTGGTTTCAAAAGACTTAGAGGTTTCATTAAAAGAAGTTCTTGGGTTTAGTCCATCTATTATTCCACCAGCACAATTAGATTCTTACTTACAATTGATGGAAGAGTTTGGTGCGAGTAAGGCTGTTCTGGATTTAAAACAAAGTTCAGAGACTTTACAACAAGCATTAGATATTATTAATGCCGTAGAAGCTGAGGTTGATACCAATGAAAACTTGGCTATTGATAATGAGACTACACCTGATGATTACGATGTAGCAGCTAATGTAGCTGAAGCAAAAGCTATTAAAATTACTTCAGATCAAATTGAAAACATTGTAGATCCACGATCAAAAGAGTTAGCCAGAACTTTAAGCAAGCTTTCTTCTAAAGAAATAGAAGCACTTGCGCGTCAAAAGAAAGACGGCACAATGGATTACTCAGCTATTGAAACATTGAAGGCTGTAAAGAAAAACATACAGAATGGATATGTTCCAAAAGCTGCAATGAAGCTTGTAAATAAAGTAGACATAAACAACAGACAAGCACAACTTGATCCGGTAATAGGCAAAGTAAAAAAGGAAGGCATATACAGAAACCTTAGAAGTGCTTACCAAAAAATAAAAAGTTTAAAAACAGGTAAGTCATTTTTACTTGAGCGTTTAAGATCCGGCCCGTTGTTTAACGTGGATGATATATTTGGGAACTTTAATAGCAAGACCATTTATAATAATACATTTGGTAGACTTGGTAAAGCGTTTGAAACTTACAAGTCTAAGACAAAACAACTCACTGCTAAAATAGATGCGGCTGATAATATTTTAGAATTTGATGGAGTAAACAAAGTAAGAAGAGCTACTCGAACAGGTAGATCCAGAAACGCAATTGTAAAGTCTAAATATAAAATTAGAATGTTACAATTACAAAGAGAGTATCTATCTAACTTTAAAGATGGTAAGCCCAATAGTAAAGCGCCATCAGCTTTAGATTTTGTGGACGCTACACTACAAGCTATTAAAAACAAGGATATACTTTCTGCTCAAGATGAAAAGATACTGCAAGATTTACGTGCAGAATTTTTAGAAGGAGAACAATTAAGTTTAGAGAAGTTAGAGAACTCATTGACTCCAGGAGAGAAAAAAGCTTTGGCCTTGTATGATGAGGTAAACAACAGTTTAGCAGAAAAAGCTATGTTTATATCTACAATGCATGGTAATCAAGTGGATTTACTAAACAACTACAACCACCACGCTGTAATAAATGTAGGAAACGATGCGGTTACTGAACTAAATAATAAAACTAAAGAGTACGTTGATACTGTAAATGGCGCAACAAATGCTGGCACAATAAAAGAAAGAACAGCGGGCGCTAAACCAATTAGTTTTGATCCTTCTTACTCTGCAATACGTGGAGTTCAACAAACCAATATGGATTACTATATGACCCAGACACTACAGCAAGTAGGTGGGTTATTGAATAAAATGAAAACTGATTTGGAAAACAATCCAAATGCTTCAAAGGCTTCAGTTACAGCTGCAAATGCGCTTGTGAAAGCCATGAATGAAGTAGTTGAAAATGTTTTTATGCAGTCTTATACCGATATAGGTATCATGGATTCTGTAATTGAAAAAGTAAAAAGAATTGGATATCAGTCTGCTCTTGCTTCAGCCCCAAGAGCAATAGCAGAATTGGTTGGTAACTTTGCAATGTATTTATCAAATCCAGCCAGAGGTATGAGAGCCTTAAAAAACTTTGGAGCTTTAGCTACAGATCCAAGAAATACAACTTTAGGCTTTGACATTCTAACAGCTTTAGGGTCTGGAGTTACAAGTAAACTTTTTGATTCAGATGCTCTGCAAAGTAAGTATTCTGATATGTCAGATTTTGGTAACCCAAAAAGAGCAGCTGGACAAGCAGTTAGTAGAATGGAAAATGTGTTAGGTCAGTTGGTAAGATTTAGTGGTCTAAAACAAACCGCATCAGTGGTTAATCAAATAGCAAATAAAACCTTGTCTTATCCTGATCAAATACTTTCAAGACCAATGTGGTTTGGTAGTTTTGCTGATGCTTTTGCTGAAAAGACTGGAATCAAGCTTACTTCTGCTGATTTTAAAAAGATTGCAGATGGAACATCGGAATACCTTGGCCCTGAATTTAAAGAGGCCAGAGAATTTGCTACTGCAAAAGCAGATGGTAATGTTGTAATTATGGCCACTTCATCTAACCCCTTTGATGGTATATTAAAAAATACACCAAAAACTACAGACAGTGGTTTCTTACCGTGGTATAAAATGGTCAACTCATACATGCAAAGGTTTACTTTGTTTGAATATGGAACAGCTCGTAATGCAATCGGTGCTTTATATAAAAAAGGAGATATATCAAAAGCTGAAGCTATCGGTTTATTGACTGGGGTAACTGTTAGAATGTCTTCATACATGGTTATTTATGGAGCGTTAACAGGTTTGTTAGATGATGAACTCTTTGACGCTAAAGATGAAAGAAAAGAAGAGGAAGACTTAGAAGATACAATTGTAAGACAGCTTGTGGGATCTGTAACTGGACTAATCGCTGGAGGAACACTTGGTAATATAGCAAAGATACCCGTAAACTTTATGCTTGAGTATGGTATTAATGAGCCTTATCTTGATGACTTTAGAAAAGGAGAGTATGATCCATTTGTTCACTCCATGGTGTTTAGTCAAATAAGTATGGAAGATTTACAGAAAGGAGATCTATTTGAAGCGTTTACAAAAGTAGGACTTGGGCCATACGGGCCATTAGTAAATACGCTAAGAAGAGCTGGTATTGTAACCGCTCGATCTCTTAATGCTGAAAAACCTGAAACAAGAGCTAAGTATAAAAAAGAGTTGGAAGAAAGAATGATTGTTGAAATGCTTGGTAACTTAGGATTATTACCATTCTATAAAGACATTAGACGTATCATATTGAAAGATATGTTTGGCAAAAAAACCCTGACACCAGCTCAAAGAAAAGCTATTCAAGAATACATGAAAACTCAAAAGGTTTTACCAACGGGAGGATCAGGAGCTTCAGGTAAAAAAGCAGTTCCTACTAAGAAAGTTTTGCCAACAGGAAAGCAAACTACTGAAACAAAAACTACAAGAAAACGAACAAAGCGTTTATCTAAACCTTTATCAAGAGGATTAAACTAATGGATTACTTTAACGAACATAAATGCATGATTCAAAGCTATGAGATTCTCACAGGCAAGAAAACCTATGCGGAGATATTAGACAGAGACATGGAAGTTATGATTGTGTTTAATCCAGCTCTTCCTGTTATATCAATGGAAGATGATGTATATGATATACTTTTGGAATACTTTGTAGATGTGGAAGACTACGAAAAAGCAGCTGAGCTTAGAGATCAGAAGGTTTTAAATTCTTACTATAGTTTGCCCGCTCCACCTCTAACTTATAATAATGAAAAGCTGACATTCCGTTCAGGTGAGAATCAGTAGGGAAAAAGTATTTCCATCCTTTGGATAATCCATTTGGTATATAGTAAAAAAATGCTGCTCCTATTTTACCGGTGTTCTTTTTAAAATAAACACATGCAGTATGATCTGACATCGGGATTATTTCGTGTACCCCAAATGATTCATTGTTCCAATTTTGTTCTCGATCATGCTTAGAGTATCTCTTAGCTACGATCTCTGCTTTTTCTTTTAGTTCTAACGCTATGCCTTTGTTCATAATTGTTGTTGTAATTTCTGTATTTGTTGTAATACTGTTTTAGATTGTACGCTTTTAGTTTTTAGTAACAATATTTTTTGTACTATTTCTTTTTTTTGTTCAGGGGTAAGTGGTTTCATTATTTAAACTTTGAAAATAAAAATGTTGCAAATAGAAAAGATATAGTCAGTATTATTGACCAGGTGATCAACAATAACCAATTAGGTTGATTAAATTTTTTCATAACTCCATTAAACAATTTACAGCTGTATGACCTCCCAATACTACTCCGCAACCAACAGCTTGTTTTTTAAAATGACGCGCGTAGGCAGCTGCATATGACTTAGAGTCAATGCCACACCCAACTTGCATACCAAACACTCTAAAGTTTCTACCTACCATCCACTCCGTGTAAGCCTGTGTATGGATATGGCCCTGGACTGTAGACATCATATCGTTCTTTGCACGCGTCCTGGCCGTCCCTCCTTCACCGTGAACGTATTGTACATCATCGTATACTATACGCTCCACAAAATTCCATTTGGGGACTTCTAAGACATCTTTATATTCTCGTATCCATTTCTTAGGGATAGCAGAAGTTTGTGCCTTACGCATGATCATACGGTCGTGGTTGCCTATAATTACGTCTGCTTTTGGGAATGCATCATACCAATAAGCTATTTCATCGATAGCCGCTTGAAGCTCTTCGCCACCGCCTAAGCCATCAGGATCAGTCTCATGATAAGAGCTGTAGTGGTTGTCCACTATATCTCCAATAAAAATAACTTGATTACAATTAAACTTAGCGTAAGTTTCCTGACAGAAATTCATGTATCCGTCTAAATTAAATGGAGCATGTATGTCTCCTATTACCAATATGCGTCTTTCTTTTTTAGTAATATAGTCGTAGGCTTTCTTTTTGTTTCCTTTTAATCGGGGTCTGAAATCACTATATGTCATCGCTTAAAGATTGAATTAGTTCAGCCATAAGATCAGCTATGTTTTGTGCTTTTATCTTTGCGGCCTCGTTATCGCGATCCATAAGATCCTCATACAACTCGTCAGTAAGATCGTGAAGGTTATTGGTCACATAATTTATGTGGCTAATAACTTCTACATCGTGACGTGATATTCCAGGCATATTAATCCATGTTACCTAACAATAATTTTCCAAGGGATGGTTGTAATTGTTTTATGGCTCTATAAATGGTTCGTGAATTTTTTTTAATGTTGTTGCGGTCAGCAACCGTACTATCAGTTCCCAAGTTAGTGTACATAATACAATCAATGTGAAACAATGTGTCGATCTTTTTTTGTGTAGACCAAGAGGTGAATCCTAATATCTTATCGACATCTTCGTGGGTGTATCTACAATCTTCGTATGCTCTCATCGGTTTCGGTTGGTTGGTTTAACTGTCTTTCATTCAAGGACTTAGCCTCCGCTAATTGTAAAGTTAGTAAATTTATTTTTTCTTCCAAATGTTTTAATTTCTCCTCACACGTTAAAAAGGGTTTTGCCCCTTCTTTTCCAGACCAAGAATTGTACACTTCTATGTACATATTTTCCAGATCTTTATTGAATTTAACCATATAAGGCCACTCTTTTACCGCATGCATTATACTTGCATGATGTTTGTTGAAAAGTAATCCTATTTGTTGATAACTTAGGCATAAAAATTTGCGTATTATTACATAAGCCATAGCTCTTCCCTCTACATAGGCCCTTTGTCTACGTTCTCTTTTTATATCTACACCCGTAGCTTGGTTTATAATATCAGTCAAATAAAGGACTGATTGTCTTCGGGATTTGCTTACTCTGGTCATTGGTTTTTATATAAAGATTTAAGTTGATTAGGTCTAAATAATCGTCCATTTCAATTAAGGAAACGTCCGTTAAGGTTGGGTATTCTCCGGTGGCATGCATGATTTCAAACGCAAAGAAATAAGTTTCTGATCTATAATCTACATGACCGCCGTATACATAGGTCGTAAAGTCATTTATCTCTACTTCGGGGAGGTTGTTTTCTATATGGACAGCAATAGAGTAGGCAAGACCTGGTGGCATTTCTTCTAAAGAAATAGCATATCCGTCTTCTATATCATATATTTTATCCTTTATAGATTTCAACTGAGACTCCATGTTTTTCAAGTTCTTCAATTCTATACTCTTGTAACTTTGATAATTTCCCATTAGGTTTCTTTACTTCTATAAATTTTGTATCAGAGTTTTTTGGTATAGCTATTAAATCAGGTATTCCGTTTTTATTAGTTAGCTTTAATTTAATTACATAGTAACCTTGCTCTTCAAGTTCCTTTATCTTTTTTGTCTGAATCTGTTGCTCGGTCATTTCTGTAGTCTAATATGAATCCAATCGCCACTATGAGATTCATGCCTACAGATGATAAAAATTCTATCCAGCTATGAAAAGAATGAATAGACAAATGTATATGCCCAACTACCCAAAATGGAATTGCTAAATTTTGGCTTATCCAAATTATTAAAAACTTAATAAACCTCATAACAAACTTAACAAATCTTTTTTGCAAATGATATTGGATACATAGATAAATAAGGCTCAACATCTTTTAGTTTTGCAAATTTAATGTACTTACCATCAGCATCTAAAACTTTTACCATCGATATAACTATCTTAGGCTCGTCTTCAATCATCTCGAATGAATACCTTGTTACCTCTAAACTTCCAACCTTTCTATTCATCTGTTCCCATATATAAGCCGTGAGTTATTCTTTGTATTCTTCCACTCATAACGCTTTTTTTAAGCATATCACTAAGTGTTCTATCCTTGTAACCTATACTGAGAGCATATTTTTTTATGTCTTTTCTTTGTAAGGGTTCATCTGTTGAATTTATAAATTCAATAATTTTTTTCTCTGTAACTAAATTGTATTTGAAATCTCTGTAGTTCATTGTATTAAATTTAAAGTTAATAAATCTCTTTTAAAATGATTTAAGGTATAGTCCTTCTTCTTCACCACCGCCTTATAGATGTCTTGCTCTATACCGCCCTTCGAAAATATCCAATAAATCTTATTGTGTAACCTATCTTTTGTAGTCATTCGATCTCTTGACTGCCAATAACTTGTAGCACTAAAATCTATATTGTAATACACCAAAGCTTCAGCTTGGCGTAAGGATATACCCTCACGTCCTGAAACTATTTGTAAGGCTATATTCTTATTTGAAGACTGAAACTCCTGGAGATCTGTTGTAAGTTCTGAAGGAAGATAAACTTCTTTGAGCGCGTTTAATTCTTCCTTGAACTTGTAGAATATACCTATTCGCTTTCCTTTAAACTTTTCTTTGATGTACTTTGCTTTTGATAAGTCAATCACCTGAGATCTACCTGATTCAAACTTCACCGTGCCGGAACACATTTGATGCGTCTTTGACATAAGTTTTACCGGAGTATCAGCTAACACAACCTCATCAGATCCTCGTAGGATTTTATCCTTAGTAAGTGTCTTGATCATTTCTTTTGTGCTATCCTCAATGTCTACATATAATATCTCTTCATCAGTTTTTACTTTGAATCCAGCTTCAACCTGACTGAATGATATAGTGTATGGTTTCATTGCCTCAAGTATCGTAGGCAGTCCATCAGAGTAATCGTTTATGTAAAGAGAATTGATTTTTCTTTGCTTAACTCTTACGTATTGTTTACAAAACTTATAAAAGTTTACATATTGATTAAATGGATTGCCAGGTATAAAGCAAACTTGATGATACATTTGAGAGTAAGACTCAGGTGTTGGTGTCCCTGACAACAATATTACTTTGGGCCTACTAATATTAACCAGGCGCTTTACTTGTTGGCATCTCTTATTCATCTTTGGATAAGCACCAAGACTATGTGCTTCATCTAAAATTATATAATCATAATGCTCTGTGTCAGGAACTTTATGTAGTGACTCATAATTTATAACCAACAATCTAAAAGAAGGATCAAGCAACATGTAGTCATTAGTAATACTGCTTATGGCTTTTTTCTTAGTAACAAACAAAACATTTTTAGCATTAGATTTTTTACATATACCAAGACTTGTTAAGGTCTTACCCGTCCTAACCTCCATGGATAAGTATAGTAAATTACCTTTGCTGAGGATATCTGTACCCTCTCTAATAATTCTTCTTTGGTAATATCTAAACTTAAACATATTAGAAGTTGATATCTGTTTGCTTTTCAAGTTCATGTTTGTTTCTAAATCTAATCCATCTGCCGTGAGACTCTCTACCTTGATCCGGATCAATTCCATATTGGAATTGACTAAATGCTGTAAGCCATTTGTTAAATCGAGTTCTACTAACGGTTAGCTTGGACTTAGGAGCGAAGTCAGGATTGTCTTCGACAAAGTCTAAATACAAGTCGGACTTCATAATTTTACCTCCAACTTTTAACTTATCATGCAGTTCACCGCCGAGAACTCCACACCACTCAATAAATTCATGGCAAGTTTCGGCAGAAAGTCTGCGTATTTTAAGATTGACAAACGCACTCTTGACCAATCCTTTTTCTAAATAAAGTTGCAAGCATTGGATCATGTAGTTATCAAACTGACACCACTCTTCATCGTTCCAATCGCCAAACATCAATTTACCAAACTCATCAAGAGGAGTATAGTCTTTGTTGTAATGATGAGCAAGTTCCAACTCCCACTTTCTACGTTCAAAAGAAGTACCCTTACCTTTGATCGCATAGTTAGTAGTGATAGCAATCTTTGGTGACTTGCTGAAAGGTATTTTTATAGCATCTTTGTTTTTCTTTTCCAGGGTCAAACCCTCAGTAACTACTGAGAACAAGCGCTCGAAGTCAAAATGCTTTTTTACATCGTCAAAACATAGCACCTGGGTATCAGCTGAAACTAATTGATATGCAAAGCTTTTCTCAAAGTTAAAAGACTTACCATCAATAGTGACAACTTTTTTCATTTGGCTTAGTCCATTAACCCAAAGTCCTTTTCCACTACCACCCTCCGGGTTGTCAGATATAACCTCATCGTTCAATATTACCGCCGGACAATACGCTAAGTTTTTCCAACCATGCAACATGTATCCGATCGTACTTCTCATAGACAAAGTTCTCTCTTCATCGCCACCACAAATGTTTTGTATAAACTGCTGATAGTCGCATCGAATACTTTCACAAAACGCAAAGTCTCTGTCTATTACGTGGTCTTTCCAAACGTATCCACCAAGATCAAGGTAATCAATCATAGTTACCTTATCTTTTTGGATCTTTACTGCACCATTTCTGTAGTACAAGTAAGAAGTATTCTTGGTATCCTCAATGAAGTAAACCTCTATTGAATTAAGCAATGTCAAAAACTCCTCTCTGAAGTACCGCGTATGCTCTGCAAAATAATTGTATACCGCAATATCATCTACCTCATACAAGTAGTTCAATATAAAATCTTTTATTTCTTTTTCTGAAGTGTGATCTATCAAGTTGTTAGTAACACGAACAAAGACATAATTCTTACTGCCTTCAGGACAAAACTTATAAAATCCATTCTCCTCCAAAAAGTGTTTGAATAGTATGTGAACGATCTTAATAACTCCCTTTTCATTCTTTGTCCAAAACTTGTGGTTGGATTGTTCCTCTTCTAATCGATTTACTACGTTCTCAACAATCAATGGATCAATTTCATCAAGCTGAGTTTTAATTTCTTTTTTAGATACACCTCTCTTCAGTTTGACTTTGATCATATTAACTTTGTCTTCGTCTTCGTAATACTTAGTCCCAAAGTTTTGCTGATTAGCGTATGCTGAAGTTATAGTTCTTTTTATTTCATCTTTTTTAAATGTTGAGGTTTCAAAACTTGACATGATATATTCAGCAAGCGTTTGGTTTACACCAAAGTCATTGAACGCTGAAGCCAAAACATATACATTGTTGTTTCTACTTCCCTCAACCATTGGGTATTTTTTCTGCCACCACTTTACCAGGATCTCTACTATTTTGTTCTCATCAGTAACGGGTATGGTCTGCATGTCAACATGCTTTACAACCTCTGTGTATTCTTTGTCCTCTACTTTATCCCACACGCTTGCATTCTCATTGATGTGGATCAAAGGATCATAACTCTCATAGCATACACGAGATACATTCTTACATGTCTTATCGAAATAATCAGAGTCGAAATGTTTTTCTAAACCAAGAAAGTAATTCTTATGGTTTTCGGGAATAGGTGGTATTTTTATTACTGCCTTGAGTCCGTTACCGCCTGGTGAAATAAATACGGCATAAACATATTTATCTTTTGCAAGTTTTTCTTTTTCCTGGAGTAGATCTCTTTGTGTTTTATATCCATCAAAGTCCAGGCATATCAATCCGCTATGTTGACTAAGCGAATTATCATTACGCTTTGTGAACTGACCACTGAAACAAATGGCCGGTAGTTGTTGCTTTAAAGCGCTTATTTTTTCTTTATCTTTTTCTGATCTAATTTTCTTGATTAAATCTTTTGATGCTCCGTCTCTTATTCGATCCAAAATCACATCGACATCTCTGTAAAAAGGTTGAGAAGTCTCTTTTATATCTTTGAATATGGTTATTTCCATTATATTATATTATATTTTTATTTTATTTTATGACAGAAATGACAATAATATATAATAAAGTATATAAGAAAAGTAGTAGTAGTAAAAAAACTCTATACCCTCTAAATGTTTGTTCTGTTTTGTCATTGCGTCATTAAATAGGGGGAGGAATACTCCTCCCCGTATCTAATTAAAAGGGTAAATCTACATTTTCAGCCGGTGGTGCAATTTCGGCATTAACTTGCTTGGTTGCATCAGGCTTCCAAGTGTTAATCGAGACAGAGTGTGTCTTACCATACTCGTCTGTTCCCTTTTTGCGATTTACTTTCAACTTTGCATACCACTTTCCGTTGTACTCAAAGCGATGCTCAACTGGAATGTCTGACAGACATACTGATATTTCTACCAAGTCCCCGTCAAACTTTTCAACTCCGCTACCTACATAAATAGGTTTCTGATTTTGATTACTCATAATCTTCTATTTTGATATTACGTTCCAAAAAATTAAGAGTGGCGAATATAACCTCTTGTTTATCCGTTTCACTTTTGCAAGCCATTGGAACTTCCACTTGCAATACTTTTCTTCTGTAACCCCTACGGGTAATAACTTTATTATAAAGTTTCTTGATAAATGAAATCATTGATATCACACTCAGCCCCCTCACTGAAAAATTTATTATACTGCTTGACTGCTTCCTCTACTTTCTTTCTTCCACTTTCAATAAACTCTTCGGAGCAATCAGCTACCTTTATTTCCAGGGAGGACTTATCAATGACAATAAATCTCATTGGCTTACCAAATAATGTTTGGTATATGTAAGCTTGAGAGTCATAACAATACTCCTTGCACGACCAACGAAATTTATGGACGTTGCTTGAAGTTTTTAAATCATAAACATAATCTGATCCAAGTATATCGCATTTACCTTTCCATTGAACTCCATACATTTCTGTTATCTCCGGAACTTCAAACTGATTATCGGAGTCATAGATTATGTCATGAATATCAAAGTTGGACTTTAGTTTATCGGCCCAGGAATTTATCTGATCAACCTCATGCTTCAACAAGATATCGTATTGATGTAAATTGTTATCGTTCTTATAAGTGTTGAACTCTTTATTGTTCCTGGTACGAACATCTAAGATATGATATTTATCTAACTTCTCCGGCTCTAACATTAAGGTGTGAAAGTAACCGCCTTGAATTAAAGGTAAAGTCTTTTCGTGCTTTCCAAAATCAGTAGGACGATACAACAAATCTTTAACATTTGAAGCGGATAAATATTGTTTACCGAACGCGCCATAGTAGTTGTCATCGTCTTGTAGCTTTTTAATTACCTCTTCTTTTTTCATTTGATTTGCTTTTTAATTTCGTTCTGTACTTTGGTTGTAATCTTATACTTCTTACTGATATTGTTAACGATCCAATCCAATCCCTTTTCTTTGTTAGCGGCAATGTACTTTAATACATTGGGCCACTTATCATCTCCAATCTCTAAGGTTATTTCTTTTGCAACCTTTTCTTGTTTAGCCGGCTGATCATATACCGCGGTGTCTTCTCCAATCCACAACGACAACCCAAGTCCATGCATAGCAATAGCTTTTGCAGTTGATCTTTGAATAGTATTATTTACATCAAATGAAGTGATTTTAGTTAACGGAATAGATCTGTTGAGGTTATCTGTAATTGGCAGATAATCAATATGCTCAACACCATTGACCTCAATCCCTACTTTAACATTGGCAAACTTTCCGTCAGTGAAGTATGGTATACCCTCCGGAGTTTCGTAAACAATTCTTTTAGATCCTGGATAATTACTTTGTAAGTAGTGCCAGGCCCAGGCCCAGGAGAGATAGTCAAACCTACCCTTTTTTTCAACCTTGTCTTTTACTGAGATCTTACTCAGATTTTCATAAACTTTGTTCTGTTCCATTTTATTTAATTTAATTTAATTTAATTTCCTTTTTGATTATAAAATATTTCTGAAGGAGATTTTCTCTCCTGGCTTTTAAGTTCTGTATATGCTTATCGTTTTTACGGGTATTCATTTCTTGTTTTATTTTCTCTTCAATCAATCCAAGTTTATGAACACAATTACTTAACTGCAAATGTTTAGATCCCTCTGCCCAACCATATTGGTAAAACAATTCATATTCTTTTTCATTACATTCTTTATAGTACATACCTCCCTTGGCCATGTTTAATATCTCTGTTTTATCATCGAACTTTTGAATTTTTATTCCACGTCCAATAACAGAAACGCCTTTTGGAAGTATACTTTTTATTGATTTATTATCCTCCAAAGCTTCTTTAAATATGTCAGCTATATCATACGGATACATTGGACTTTTCTATTCGTTCGATAATATTTACATAGTCCGGATCAGAGTCAATTAATTCTTTAGCTTTTTTATATCCATGGATAATAGTAGAGTGAGTTACCTCGCACCCATTTTCAGCTAAAAATCTTTGAATATAACTTAATCTAATTGGTCGCTCCATACATATGTAATACAACAACTGCCTTGCATCAACTAAATCTCTTCTCCTGCTCGGAGAAAACATTTGATCCAAGGTAATGTGAAAATGTTTGGCCACCGCGTCTGCGTATGTGTCGAAAATATTTTTTTTCATTACTTCTGTTTTTTATTTAATTGCTCTTTTTTGATTTGGACTTTTAGTAGAATTAAATATCCTATCAAGTCTTTTAATGTGTCTTCGCTTTTGTCTTGATCATATCCAAGTGTTTTGATCCTGGATAATTTATCATCAATCCGGGCCAATATACCCTCCTTTGGAGACAACTGACTAAAAATTTGTGGAGGATTATTTGCGGTATCCCCATACGCTTTGTTCTTTTCAATGAGTAGCATAACTACTTCTCTGCCCACTTCTTTAATTAACTCTTCTGTATTTTTCATTTTTTGCATAAAAAAGGGGATTGCCGAGATCAACCCCCCCCTTGAATTTAACTTAACTAAATAAACATTGGTGTATCACTACACTCCAAACATGTGCTGATTTTTGAAAGTTCTTCTGAGGGAACTTGATTTCCGCACGATAAACACACACCATAAGTAACATCATCAGAATTATAGATGATAACTCTCGGATCGGGTGTATAAATATTTATACTTTTTATGTCCATGTTTTGTACAAAAGTAGTTTATAATTTTATCATAACCAAATTTATTGAGGATAATTTTCGCGAGCATATTCTAAAATATTATCGTACATTTTGTCCTCAACATAATCCCAAAAGAAGTCAGAAAAATCTTCTCCATTGTATTTAACATTGTATATTTCAAGATCTTCTTCTGGAGGATACTCCCACCCCCCAGGATCATAGTAATACTCATAATCTGCCTCAATAGTATATGAGTCCTCTTCTAAATAATATGTCCCTTTGTATTTCATTTTAACAAATCTTCGTAACTTTCTAATATAAACCATTTGTTGTCCATCATGTAATCCCAAATTTTATCATTGATAAACTCCATGATCGCATCTTTATGTTCATCGAGGGCCAAATCAAGTATATCGTCAGTTAAATCCAACGCATCTCTATTTTGTAAAACTTTTTCAGAAGTAATTCCCGTTGTTTCATCAAGATCTCCCGCGATCATATCCCAATGATCAAGCTTTGTCAGAATATCTTTTTTGCCCCACCTTAAAGCATCGTGTATTATCATGATGAAACCCCCTCAAATTCGTTAATTAATTCCTCCAACTCCTGGTCGGTATATTTATCATTGTACAGATGAACATCATTGTGATAGTATGTATGTTCATTGCCGTCAACAAAGGTCATTCCTCCATTGCCGTCATTCCAAATTGAGATCCCGCGCACATTTGTTCTACATTCATATCCCAAACCTCTGCGCGTTTCAAAATATCGAACTCCCGTTACCTTTAAATCTTTTAATTTTTTCATAAGTGTCCTCCTATTTTTAATTTTTCACATTCATATCTTAATTCACAATCCTGGTCTTCATCAGTCCAATTAGCGCCATCGTCCATACCCAATCCAAACTGAAGAGGTGCTTCAGAAATGGCCTCATCTATCTTATCAACCCACATCTCGTCATTTACACCCAGGTATTCGTCAAGACTTGCATACTTTCCATTGTCTAATCTCCAATGATCGTACACGTCTTCATCGATATCTATCTCTATTTCTGCCGTTTTGTAGTATACACTACGTTGTAGAATTTTTACTTTCATATCTCATCTAATTTTTTGAGGCGCTCCAATTTGGCCTCGTTAGACAAACTTTCCCAATCGCTTGGCGGTTGCCAACCTGGAATTAAACTTCTCATGGTAGCAAATACAATACGTTGTTTGTACTTTACCTTTGACTCTATTGACTCGTTTTCGGTGGAGGTAAGTTCCCCCAACGCTAAAAACATTTTCATTGCATCTAAACTCATATCGCGTAAAATAAATTAGTGTTACTTTGATGTTCTTCGGCCAACTCCAGGGCCTTTTCTCTATCGTCTTCATGGACGCAAACGTATCGTTTGTTCATAAAAACATTTGAAGACTGCCCCCAGGTTGTTCGGTATTTTATTCCGTTTTTTCTGAGGATCTTTGTAAAGGCCTTTATTTCGGCCTCAGCTACATTTGAATTGCATGGACTATCCGCCCATGTACCCGTATCATTGCAACCTCCGACTGCATTGATCGGCTCAACATAACCGCGCCACCCGTCTATTCTGACGTAGCGCGTGCGTGTGGTGTTAATTGTTCTGCTCATTTTTAATCTGATTTATTAATTTATTTAAATTATATACACACCTGAACACGTGTGTACTTTCGTTTAGTTCGTCTTCATTGATCCAATCATTATTGTCATCAATATTTATTTCCTCATGTTTACCCGTAACATTCCAATAATCCTCTTCTTCTCTCATATAAACATGATCGACTAACTTTGAGGCCAGGTGTAATAACCTTTCGGCCTGAAATTCTGTTATTTTTTTTGCCATAATATTAATCTCTTATTGAAAATCTAATTGATCCGTCTTTTATACATTTATAACCCCCGTAGACAGAGTCCTCGGTTTGTTTTTCAACCTCTTCAATTAATGAATAGGTATTTATCCCCTGGTTTCTTGGTATTGGATAATTAAAGGCGGTGTATCCCCCCTTTGCTTTTTGTTGTGCGATCTCAATAATAGTCCAAACGTGTTTTTTGAAATTGAGCGCTTGCTGATTTTTATTAATTTCAACTCTCATTTTATTTTATTTAATTTAATTTAATTTAAAAATAATTAGCGTGTGATTTCTCGGACAATTCCATGCACATAGTTTTTTTATACTTGTCGCGCTAATCATTTATTCAACAAATCTACAAAACTTAAACATACTATGCAAATTTTTTGAACATTTTTTTATTTTAGTAGGCGCTCATGGGCCTATTTTGATTTTGATCAAAGCTTGCGTCCTCCCATTCGCACCAATCATGGCGCGTCTGTTCATGATAATAACGGGCCAACTGATCCGCAATTTTCAAAAGCTTTTTATCTAACCTCCAGGACTCAATCGTACAATCGTTACCGATCGCGCCCAACATTCCACCGCCTAAATAATTTTGATAGGCCGTCATTTTTTCTCCAGGATAACCAAAGTTATCGAGTGAAATTTCAACACCGCCACCGCGTGTGCTTACTTGTTCTCTTAAAATTTTAAATTGTTTTTTCATAATGTTTTTTTATTGTTGTTTAGTTTTTAAATTATTTATTATTTCATCTAAATGCCTCATATACATAAAGTCCTGGTTATTTAATGGTTTTTTTAGTTCTCTTTTCAAGCACTCTATGTAAAAGTTTAAATCTTTTTTCATCTTATTATATCTTTAATTATTTGAATATCAATAGTGCCGTATTGCTTATGCACTTTTAATAAATATTGCTCCGCGTCCTCCCATCGCTCTTGGGTTGCGTATTTTTTGCCCTCATAAATTAATGTGGCCTCTCGAATTTTATCTATTTCAGTTCTTACCATTTTGATTTATTTATTTTTTTAGGTTTCCAATAGTTTTCTTTGGCCCACTTTTTTTTCATTTTTGCCGTCTTGCATTTCCTGGAGGCGGAGCAACTTGTGATCGTGGGCGTTGCAACCGCCAGGCAAAGAATTAATAAAATTATTTTTCTCATGATATCTATTTTTTTAAGTTAAACTACCCCCGCCAATTAAGGCGGGACGCTTTGGGCCTAAAGTCTTTTTTAGATCGCCCAAACGATCATTTAAACGCTTGTTTGGTTTCAGCCCATAAGAGGCCACCGCTTAAATATAAGAGGGCAAAAATGAACAATACAAACGGACTTAATCCGAGGGCTTGGCCTATTGTTTCCAGGTCATTAGTAAAGATGTGAATTAACAACCTTACTGAAGACACGGCCACAAATAACCAACAGAGGCCCATAATAATTGACTGAATTTTTTTCATGATCTTAATTTTTAATTGTGTAGTTTGTAGGGCCGACCGGTAAATAAAACCGGCCACCCATTGAAATTATTTCTCCTTTTGCGTTTCGCTTTGTTAGATGTTGGACGTATTGACGGCCGTAACGATCTGTTAAAATTGTTTGTTGCATGATCTTAATTTGTTAAGGTTAAAAATTGCTCCAATAGATCAATTAAATTTTGATCCCTGGAGTTTAAAATTTGCTCCATTTTCTCACGGCTCACAATTTGCGCGCCAGCTGGACGGCATTGAGTCATTTGTTTTGCCGTTGACATGGAATAACGCGTTTCATTTTCAAACCATTGGCCACCCGCGTAAATAAACACGGGATACCAACCATAAGAAAAAACGACATACTTACCGCCTACGCGTTCGCCGTGTAGGTTGCTTGCCTGGAAAGGCATTAAATTTTGGACGTAGCGCCCGCTTTCTCGATTTGATGTTCTTAACATTGTATTTAAATTATTTAGTTAAACAACCCCCCGCCTGGAGGCGGGGACGCTTTGGGCTTAATGTTCTATTTTACCAGGCCCAAACCTGGAAGCCGTTAAGCCTCTTCATATTCTACATGTTCAGTTTCAAACTCTTCATAACATTTGAGCATTTCGCCTATCTCTTCGGCTACCTTTTGAGCGTTTCCACTTAACCCAAAATAGCGCTTTGTTTCATTGAATTTCCAAAAGCGGTGCGGTTTCATGCCCACGGCAAACAACCCAAAATCACGCTTTGAAATAATTAAATTGTACACGGCTTTAAACATTGGCCGTCCGTTCATGTTGATGCATTTACCACCCGCCAAATCGATGTAAAATTGTGCGTCCTGGTTTACGTAATTGGTTAAAAATTCTTGATAAGTCATAATAATAATGTTTAAGTATTGTTTAAATTCTTTTCAAAAATAGTTTATAACTATTTAATAAACAAACTTTTATTAAAGAATTTTCAAAAAATGTTTATCTACATTTCAAAACTTTCTTTTAATACGCTGATAATCAACGAGTTATGCCGTTTACAGCTGTCAAAAAAAAATTATCTTTGTTTGCTGTTTTAGTGATCCGCGGGGGGATAAACCGCGCGCCCTCCTTTTGTGATCATCAAAATATATTTACCTGGATCGCGTTCCTGGATCGCGTTTTGTGTTCCTGGAGCGCGTTTAATTGTCTTTTGTGCGCGTCCTGGAGCGCGGGCCGATCGTGTCGGGCGGGGTTCGTGTAGTGATCAACGAACCGCGCCAAAGGTTCGGGGGTGGTGGCTACGAACCGCGGGCCTGGTGCAGCTGCAACACCGCCAGGAAAAACCTAAAAAGTTTGGAGCGAAAATTTTGGATCGAGTTTGGCCGGAAAAAAAATATCGGTTTCGGTTGGGGGGGTGCTGTGTGTATATCGGGCTATTACCCTCAACCCCTAAGTATCTAATATATTTTTATTATCTTTGTTGTTGATGGAATCGTGGAGTTTAAAAATTGAGTTTCACTATCCTCATGATAGATTTGCTTTAGGGTTTGATATTATGAGGCCAGAGACTCGATATGATTACACTACTATTCGGTTATATTTATTAATAGCAACATTAACATTAGACATTTATTGATATGAGTCATTTTAAAGGATTAAGCCCAAGACAAGAAGGTTACACAATTAAGAACGGTCGTTTAATAAACGATGCGCCTGATGGTATGACTGGTATTGCAAAAGCAGCAATGATGAAGCGAGCGGTAAAGAACGATCGTAAGATAAACCAAATCGCAGAAGCTATAGAGCTTGCTGAAAACAAAAAGAATTTTAGACAACTTTCATTGGCTTACCAATATTTCTAAACTTGATTTCCCTTTGTTCTGTTTTGATTAAGTTTGAAAGGGGTTAGCTTTATAGTTAACCTCTTTTTTTATATTATATTATATATTATTGTCTTTTCAATGACAACTTAATGACAAAATATAAATATATAAATAACTAATAATCAGTAAGTTATAATATAAATGACTAAAATGACAAAAAGTTCTATAGAAAAGTAGAGAAGAAAATATATATAAAGAGAAATATATATAAGTAAGTATATAGCCAAAAAGTTTGTCATACCGTCATAAACCAATAATTGATACGAACGCGGTCGCGTAGCTCAGTTGGATAGAGCATCTGCCTTCTAAGCAGACGGTCAAAGGTTCGAATCCTTTCGCGATCACAAAATAATTTTGTATATTTGTCTATAATTAAATTAAATCTATTATTATGTCTAAACAGGGCTATATTCCTAAAGACCTTCATTTCGATTCAGAGGGTAGGGAAAAGTTAATCAAGGGGATTACAAAAATTTCAAAAGCAGTTAAGAGTACATTAGGGCCACGCGGTAAGACCGTGTTAATTGAATCGCCCGACCACCTACGTGGGATTACCATCACTAAGGATGGTGTTACCGTAGCCAAGTCTGTATCGCTGGATGATCCGGTTGAGAATCTTGCGATTCAAATAATGAAAGATGCGGCCGAGCGTACCGCTAATTCAGCGGGTGATGGAACGACTACTGCAATTGTTCTGGCGGAAGGATTTGTAAACTCCGGTCAAAAACATTTGACAGAGAAAAACAACACCACTCAAGTTATCCGATACATCAATGGTATCATTGAGGACTTGATCAAGCAACTTTCAAAGAACTCCAAGAAGATTACCAAAAGAAGCTTACTTAATGTTGCGCGAATATCTGCCAACAACGATTCCCAAATTGGGAACATTATTGCTGACGCATACCAGCAAGTAGGCACAGATGGTATTGTTACTGTAGAGAAGTCTCAAAACCATGAGACTTATGCTGAGGTTACCAATGGTATTAAGATAGATCGTGGTTATACTTCAAATCTGTTTGTAAACAACCAAAAGAAAGACGAGTGTGTACTTGAAGACGTTCGTGTTTTAGTTTGCGATCAAGAGATCAGTAACATATTACAAATAGAGAACGTACTTAAACCAATCATCCAAAGCAATGAGAAGCTGTTGATCATAGCAGACTGCGGGCAAAACGTCATCAACACGTTTGCTGCTAACGTAGTTAGGAATAACTTGAAGCTTTGTAATATAGCACCCCCATCATTTGGGTATAAGAAAAGCGAACTCATGCAAGATATCGCAGCGACCGTAGGTGCGACTTACTTCTCTGAGCAAACGGGAGATGACCTGAGCTTGCTTCGCATGGAAGATTTAGGTTTTGCTAATAAAATTATAATTGGTAAGACTCAATCAGTATTGGTTAAGAATGATGATCCAAGTGAAGAATTAAAACAACGTATTGCTGAGTTAAGAGTTCAGCAGGCTAACAATGACAATCCGGTAGATAGAAAGTTTATTGATGAGCGTATTGCAAGCTTAGCTGGAGCTATAGGCTGTATTTACGTGGGTGGTAACTCAGATGTAGAGCAAAAAGAAAAATTCGACCGAGTCGATGACTCGGTATGTGCAGTGCGTTCCGCACTGGAAGAAGGAATAGTTGCTGGTGGAGGAATCGCTTTGTATCAACTATCACTTAACATGTCTAATCAAAACAAAGACGATATTGACTACACTGCGGCATTCAATATCGTGAAGGATACATTGCGTAAACCGATCAAGCAAATCTTGAGAAATGCTGGAATGGAATCTAAGACTATCTTGGATTCAATAGAGATTAGAAACAAAAACAATTCTAACTATGGGTTTGATGTAAAGAATGAAACTTATGGTGATATGTTTAAGTTAGGAGTAATAGATCCATTGAAAGTAACTAAGAACGCATTAATAAACGCCAGTAGTGTTGCTACAACTATACTGTCTACAAATGCTATTGTAACACATCAACGAATAAAAATCGATTAATAAAATAAAATTATATCAAATGGTAATCTATAATCAAATATTTGAAGAGTTTAGAAAAGAACAAAGAGAAGTAAACAAAGCCATAGAACTTTTAGAAAGCAAAGGATTTATAGTTTATAATAAAGAAAAGAAGTATGCAGCCGATAGGAAAATATATAGTAATAAATAAAATAGAAGAAGAGGTAAAAACTCAATCCGGTATATTACTATCAGCCGAAGATGTTTCATCTATGCGATATCAAAAAGGAAAAGTAATAAAGCCAGGGACTTTAGTAGATGCAATAAAAGAAAACGATATGATCTATTACGATAAGACCGCTGGACACTCCATGCTTATCAACGATAAGACATATACCGTTATATCAGAAAGAGACGTAGTAGTTGTGCTTTAGTCTTGCTCTCTAATATCTTTATTAATTTTTAGCATATAGTTTCTAAACACCTTGTCTCTAAACTTGACATCATGTTTGAAGACAGGGTTGTTTACGTAGTTCTCTGGAAACTCTTCTCCGTTAAGCTTTGCGTATACATTGTTTACCATTCTCTTGGCCTTATACGTTAGTTCGTATAGTGCAGCTTCCTTCCCCTTCTTTTTTCTCCATTCGTGTATCCAGCCGTCTCTTCTTAGCTCATAAAACTTATTATTGTTCCAGCTAAAAAGTTCTTGGTATTCCTCGAACTTTGTTTTATTAAATAAGTGTTCACTGTATAGGAACAGCATTAGTTCCAGGTCACCGGTAGTAATATTATACTTGCGCTTAGCCCAGTATTTTACAACACGCCAATATTTTAAATAATCGTGTTTTGGGTTTGACCTTGATGTATTGCGAATTGTTACGCCCATAAATGATTGAATTAAATTGATTATTTTTGTAAAGATACAAAAGTACAAATATGAAGCAATCTGACGTTAGTAAAATCATCGTTCACTGCTCTGCTACCAGAGAAGGAGATGACTCTATCAATGCTGAGGTTATTGACCGCTGGCATAAAGCCAGGGGCTGGAAAGGAATTGGATATCATTTTGTAATTTTACTGGACGGTAAGATAGAAACAGGAAGAATGATAAATAAATGTGGCGCTCACACAAACGGCTACAATTGTTCATCTATAGGAATTTGTTATATCGGGGGTGTAGAAAAAGATGGAAAGACTCCAAAAGATACTCGCACATCTGAGCAAATTGCTTCCATGTTAGAACTCTTACGTGTCTTGCGTAAAATGTATCCAGACGCAAAAATACATTCTCATCGAGACTTTGCTGCTAAAGCATGTCCAAGTTTTGATGCGACAAGTGAATATTGTACAATTTAAATTTTTAAAAAATGCCAACAAACGGTCTAAAAAAAGGAAAACCATCGTCAAAGAAAGCTGCTCGTAAAGGGAAAGCTATTGATAGAAAAAAGGAAAAAATTGCTAAAGCTCAACAGACAGTAAGCAAAGGTTCTAAAAAACTATTAAAAGAGTTAGGGCCAGAAAAATACAATAAGCTTAGAACCAAAGGAGTCAAGACGCTTACTTCTGGACAAAAAACAACTGTGTCTAAAGTAAACAAAGCTTCTAAAAAAGTTGCCAGAAAAACAAAGGCAATTGCAAGAAAGGTTTTAAACATGAGTTCTAAACGCAAAAAAAGATAATTATGGCATATGGAGACGCAAGCGGAAGAAGTAAAACAAGTTCTACTCCCGCTAAAAAGAAAAAAAATACTGTAAGCAAAGCTGCGGAAAGAAGAACTAAAAAGCTCACTGATCGAACAGCTAAAGCGACTGCAAAAGGCAAAACTAAAAAAGCAGCAAGAATAACCAACCGACTTTCTAAAGTAAAAGCTACTGGTAAAACTGGAGCTGGAAGAACCATTTCTAAAGTAAAAAATAAAGTAGAAAAGGTTAAAAAGAAAGTAGATAGAGTTAAAAACAGTAAGCTTGGTAAGATAGCTAAAGCTGTTGTCTCTACAGTTAATGCTGTAAAAAAAGGTAATATAAGCAAAGCTGCAACAGGTGTATCTGATACAGTAAAAGCTGCAACAGCTAAAAGATCTTATCCTAAAAGAACTCGTAAAATAAGATAGTTATGTCTAAATGTACTTATACATCCGAAGGAAAAACTTATAAAGGCAAAACGGCTGAAGAATGTGCTGCTCTTAAAAAAAGGTTTGATGATGTCAGACAAAAAGCGAACGATGAAATGGATAAAATAAAACCAAAAATTTCTAAGAGCGACAAAAATAAAGATAAGAAAAAGGATAAAAAGGTTTTAGATAAAGTTAAAAGCAAAATCAAAACCACCGTGGCCAATATGAAAAAAGATTCTAAGATTAGAAAAAGTCATAGAAAAAAAAGAAGAAAGGCGCGTAGAACATTTAATCCTTATGACTAATGGCTGGAAGGACTAAAAAGAAAAAAGGCAATAAGATTTGTCCTGCCGGTATAGCCTGGGCTAAAAGAACTTTCGATAAGTACCCGTCTGCGTATGCGAATATGGCGGCAAGTAAATATTGTAAAGACCCGAATTACGCTAAGGGTTCTAAAAATAAAAAAAAGTAATTATGCCAACTGGAAAAAGAAAAGAAAAAAAGGGCTACGGAAAAAAAGTAAAAGAGTTGTGGTCTGAAGGTTATAGAGCTACAGCTAAAGATAGAATCCAAAAGATGGATAAAAAGACCTATGAGAAAATAGCAGCTGCTTCTTGTAAAAAAAAGAAAGCCGCAGGCAAACCTTGTGTCTACATTCCTTTTTCAAAAAGAAATGACACAGCGTATGCTAAACAAGCTGAAAAAAAAGCCTATGATTCTTTTAACAAAAAAAAATATCCCAACAGTAAATAATTATGCCAACAGTAAAATACAAATGCGGACAAAGCGGTAAGATGAAAAAGAAAACTTTTCCGTACAATGCGGTGGGTAAAGCTCAGGCGGCTGAGTTTGCTAAGACAATGAAAGGTAGTATGAAAAACAATCCAGGCTATGGCATGGAAAAATCATATTAATGGGTGAGCTAAAGAAATGGCGTGATGAAAAATGGGTTCGTATCGGAACAGATGGGGAGATAAAAGGGCCATGTGGCACTTCTAAGAACAAGAAGAATCCAGATCGTTGTTTGCCTTTAGCAAAAGCGCGTAGACTTTCTAAAAGAAAGTTGGCGGCTACAGCAAGAAAGAAAAAGAAAGAGGGAGCAAAAGGGAAGCAGTTTGTAAAAAACATTAAAGGAGTAAGATAACTAACACTAAATAAATATTAACCCCTAAATTTAAAATTATGTCAAGATATGATAGGCTTATGAAACGAGCCGACAAAAACAGTGAAAAAGCTGCTAAAGCTCGCAGCAAAGGAAACTTTAACAGAGCGGAAAGAAAGTCAGACAAAGCAAGAAAACTAAGAAGTAAAGCCAGAGGCATTTCTTGCGGAGGAGGTTCAAGACCTGTAAGAGATAGAAGAACAGGAAGAGTTACTGGTTGCGCAGTGAATAAGCCTAAAAGAAGAAGAAGATAGTAACAAGTTTATGATTAAATGAAAGAATTGAGTGAAGACACTAAGTTTAATATTAATGTAAAAACAATTATAGCAATATGCGCCGGCTTGCTATCTATAGCTGGGGTTTATTTTACATTAATAGCTCAAATTCAGCATTTAGAAATAAGCTTGATGCGAATGGAGGCTGAGCTTGAAATGAACTCTGAGTTTAGAGTTAAGTGGCCAAGAGGGGAGTTAGGTTCTTTACCGGACGATGCAGAACAAAATATGAGATTAATATATTTAGAAAAATATCAGGAAAAAGTTATTTCCGATGTTGATGTCCTCAAGCTAAAAGTAAAAGAACTTGAATCTTGTGTAAACGAATAATATGGCCAACAAAAGTAAAATGAAATGCAACAAGGTTATGCGTTCTGATCGCGCTGGTAAAAAGCGTATGGTCAAGGCATGCGAAGGCGGAAAAGAAAAGCTTATACATTTCGGAGCTAAAGGTTATGGCCATAACTATTCACCAGCGGCAAGAAAAAGTTTTAAGGCCAGACATAAGTGTGGTACGGCAAAATCAAAACTTACTGCAAGGTATTGGGCTTGTAAAAAACTATGGGCCGGCAAAGGCGGAAGCACTAAGTCTTCCCCTAAAAATAGGAAAGGAAAATATTAGTATATTTGTTTAAAATTTTATTACGATGAAAAAACAAGGATATAACTCTCGTTTAGACGAATCATTAGGAATGAAAAACGGACACAACTCTCAGTCTATGAAAGCACGAAGAGATGAGTCAAAAGGTATGTCAAAGAAAATGTATGGACATGCTTACGGCGGAGATCATTCTATGAAATATGAAAAGCACTACCCTAAAAGCGTTAAATCTCATTTATCTTCTTTAATTAAGAAATAATGAGTTTTAAAAAGGTAGCGTCAAAAATAGCAAGAAAGCAAGGGATTTCTAAAAAAAGAGCCTCTGCTATTTTAGCTTCATCAACTCGCAATGCGAGTGCAGCGGCTAAAAGAAAGAACCCTAAGCTAAATAGAGTCAAAGGAAAGGCTAAACGTAGGTAGGGTTATAAGTTTAATTAATCTAATTTACTATGGCAAAAAAGAAAGTAACATCAAAGAAACCCTCAACTTCTAAAAAGAAAGTTGAGAAAAAAGAGGAAACAAAAGAAGAACCTATTGTTGTACAAAACAGAGTTCAAATAGTTCCTCACGTGAAAAGAAAAACAATATTTAATACAAAAAAATAATGGATTTTAGAGTTTCACAACCATTAGCATCATCACCTCCAGGAAGAGGATACGGAAGACGAGCAATGCGTAAAGCAAAAAGAAGAGCTAATAAAGGAGCAAAAGTTGGTCAAAAGTTGGCAAAAATTTGTTCAAGAAGTCTAAAGAGTGGTAAAGGTTGTAGAAACAAAAAAGGATCTATTAAAGGATATAAAAGATAGGATTATGGGAAAACTATTCGTAAAAATAGGATTGTGGATGCAAAAAGTTTGGTGCAAGTTTCAGTGTAACTGGAATTGGCTTGTATCAAAATTATTATTTAGTGTAGCATCTTGTCCTAATAAACTGTGTACTTGTAAAAAATAAAATCATGACAAAATCAAAAGGACTTGGAGATACAATCCACAAAGTAACAAAAGCAACAGGTATTCACTCTGCTGTACAAAAAGTTAGTAAAGCAATCGGCAAGCCATGTGGCTGTGCTGAAAGAAGAGATTCATTGAATAGAAAATTTCCATATTCAAAAAACAACTAAAAGAGATTTTTAACCCTCAAAACAAAAAAAATGGCATACCCAAAAATTACAGTAAACACGGGATTATCATTAGAAGTTATCGCAAGTGATACGCTTCCAATACCTTATCCTGGATTAAGCACATTAAGTGGAACAAACGGAACAACACAAACCGATAAACTTGTAGACGCTAACCAAACTTTTATAACAAGTGGTGTTTCGGTAGGTGATATCGTATATAATACGGCAGATAATACAACGGCTACAGTTACCGCTGTAGACAGCGAAATTCTTCTAACTCTTAGTGCAAACATAATGGCTACGGGAGAGACTTACGTAATTTATTTGGGAGGCCCTGCGCAACAACAATATCCAAAATCAGCTGAAGGCTGTTTATTATATGTTGGAAGTAGTCAGGCTACTATGACAGTAGCAACTTCATTTGTTGATGTCAAAGTAAAAACAATTGCTGGAAGTATAGTTACATTTAGTAATTTTCCAGTAGGAGAATATTTACCGGTTCAAGTTGTTCAGCTATTTGCAACTGGTACAGATGCGGATGCGGCTAATAATTGTTTGGCAATTTGGTAATAATAAATAAGATGAAAACAGAATACTACACACAAACAAATACTTGGTCGGAAGATATTATAATTAACTACAACTACGTACCAAAAAAATGAATGCTTGGATGTCAGATATAAAGTTATATTTTTTAAACGTAGGTACGTTAGCTATATCTTTTACTACTATTGATATGACATTAAAGATATTGCTTTTAATGGTAAGTATTGGATATACTATAAACAAGTGGTGGTTACTTCAGAAAAAACACGATCAAGACAAAGAAAAGAAATGATCGTAATATGCCTAAGAAAAAATTTAAAGACACCACCGTTGGAAAACTATTGTTAGGGGCGGCTCATGTTATAAACCCTTCTTTGGGAAGAGTTTTAGAAGGAGCTACTTCTGCCAAAGATGCTTTAGCAGAAATAACTAAAGCTGATATTCCAGTTGAAGATAAAATAAAGCTTCAACAAATGATGTATGATTATCAGAACAAAGAGTTAGAAGAGGTTTCCAAAAGATGGCAATCTGATATGACAAGCGATAATAAATTGTCTAAATCAGTAAGACCACTTACACTAATATTCATAGTAGTCAGCACAGTGTTGCTTATATTTATTGATTCAGGTTTTATTAACTTTGCAGTAGATGATGAGTGGAAGGAACTTTTGAAAATGCTTCTTATTACAATCGTTGCAGCTTACTTCGGAGGGAGATCTTACGAAAAAGCTAAATCAATAAAATAAATAATTAAATGGCAAAGATAGCAACATATGTGAATGATACTAACATAGTATCCGCAGACAAATGGATTGGGTCTGATTCTCAAAGTAATTGGCAAACCAAAAACTTTACTGCTGGCGATGTTGCTGAGTTCATAAATAAAAAAGCTACTGAAAGTCAGCTTCTAAGATATACTTATCAAAATGAAGGAAATAGAGCGAGTGCAACAATAAGCTTTGATCCTTACGGTGCAGACAATGTACCCTTTAGTGGTATACAACAATTTATGTTAAGTAAGTTTGACACTTACAGCTTAGAGGCAAATCCTCCAATTGACATATCTACTTTGTACAATTCGCCTTTAGTTAATAGTGAAGTTCTTGTTACACAGGTTGATAACATGAGCCAGTGGGCTATATTTAGATGGGATTCTCAGGCTAAAGATCCTGTTGAAACAAACTTTTATAACATCACTGTAACATACAAGGCGGGAAATGGGGGCTTAATTAAAAACGAAGATTATTTTATATCTTTGCTAACATATGATGCAACAGGTGCATCAGACAAAAACTTTGTATTTACGCAGAATATTCCTGCAACAATATGGATAGTTACACACAACTTAAATAAGTATCCTTCTGTTTCGGTAGTAGACTCTGCAAATACAACGGTTTATGGACAAGTAGAATATAACAGTTTAAACCAGGTAACATTAACATTTAAAGCAGCTTTTTCAGGAAAAGCGTTTTTTAATTAGAAAATAAAAAAAAGATGGCAATAAAATATTTATCTAACATTGACTTAACCAACGGTGAGTTACAGAATTTTAAAGTACAAAACGTAACTTCAGATCCTTCCGTAACCGGAGAGGGTCAACTTATTTATAGATCAGATACTAATGTATTAAAGTATTACGATGGTTCAGCCTGGCAAGAGATAGGAACAAGCACCTCTGGTGTTACAAGTTTCACAAATGCATTTGGATCGTTTATAAGCGGTACGGCTAACTCAGGTGCTACTGGAGCAGTTAATATGGGTACTATAGATCTTTCTGCTGGTGGTACTCCAACTGCAAATACATTCCTTAGAGGTGATAATGTATGGGCTACTCCTCCCGGGCAATACACTTCTTGGACATTAGCTGGTGATTCTGGTACATCTCAAACAATTGCTGACGGAAATACCGCAAGTTTTGCCGGTGGAACAGCCATCTCTACCGTAGCAAGCGCGACTGATACTCTTACTATTAACTTAGATGATACAGCGGTCACCCCAGGATCTTATACTTATGCAAGTATTACAGTAGATCAACAAGGACGATTAACTGCGGCAAGTTCAGGAACAACTCCTGGAACAATGTCATCTTGGACGTTAAGTGGCGATAGCGGAACGTCTCAAACTATTACTAATGGTAATACAGTTGATATTGCTGGTGGAACAAAAATTTCTACCACAGCTTCAGCAACAGATACTCTTACTGTAAGTCACGATACTACTTCAAGAACAGATACAACAAGTACAGACACTTTAGGTTCTGGTGGATCATTTACTAAAGTAGATAGTGTAACTACAGACGCAACTGGACATGTTACTGCAATAAATCTTGAGACTGTTACAATTGGATATTTTGACAACTATGGTTCATGGACATTAGCTGGAGATAGTGGTTCGTCTCAAATAATTGGAAGTGGAAACACAGCTACAATTGCTGGAGGTACAGCTATTTCAACAGTAGCCAGTGCAACTGATACGGTAACTGTTAATCTTGATAATACAGCAGTAACCGCAGGTTCATATACTTCTGCTGATATTACCGTAGATGCTCAAGGGCGTATTACTGCGGCTTCAAATGGTAGTTCAGGAACAATGTCTCAGTGGACATTGGCCGGTTCAAATGGTACTCCACAAACAATTACAAATAACAATACTGCAACATTTGCACAAGGTAATGGTATTAATACTTACGCCAGTGCAACAGATACTCTTACAATTACAAACGTCAAGCCGTTTGATAAGATAACAATGATTGCAGATTCAGGTACTGACTCAGATATCGGAAACAACGATTCATTTGATATCGCTGGTGGTACAAATATATCTACAGTAAACAACGGAACTGGAACAGTTACAATTAACTATACTGGTGGTACAGGTACTATGTCAAGCTTTACTTTAGCTGCTGACACTGGTACTTCACAAACCATTAGTGACGGTAATACACTTACAGTTGCTGGATCTACAGGTATTGACACCGTAGCCAGTGCGACAGACACTGTTACAGTTAATCTTGACTTATCTGAATTAACTACAGTTACAACTATTGATCCTGCCGCAGACTTCTTGGTAGGTGTAGATGGAACTGCAAACGAAAAAATATTATACCAAAATGTACACTTAAACCAGTGGGGTGATGCAGAAGCAGATGTAGACTTTGGTGGTAACAAGCTATTAGATGTAGCTACAGGTACTGCTGGTACAGATGGTGTTAACTTAGCTCAAGTACAATCTTTAGTAGCCGGTGTTGGTGTATTCCAAGGTGGTTATAATGCAAACACAAACTCCCCTGCATTAAGTGGAGCAAGTAACGTAGCGTTAGATACTGGTGACTTTTTTGTGGTTACCACAGCTGGTAGTGCCTTCTTTAGCACACAGCTTGAACCAGGTGACTTGATTTTTGCCAATGTTGATATTGCTGCAAACTCTTCACCATCCCTTTCAGACTATACAGTTGTTATAGCTGATCAAAACATTGCTGGAGCTGGAGCTACAGATGGAGCAACCCAAAAAGGTGTTGCTGGATTTGATAGTGCAAACTTCGATGTAAGTTCAAATGGATGGGTTCAGTTAGATAACACTGGTGTGACAGCAGGTTCTTATGGTGCAGCAAGTAAATCACTTTCTGTTACTGTAACTGCAAAAGGTTTAATAACTTCGCTAAGTAATCAAGATATTGCGATTTCAGCAGCTCAGGTAACTGACTTCTGCTCTGCGGTAGAAACATGTGTTGCTTCTGATTTAACTTATGCTACTAACATTGGTAATGGTGTTGCAACTACTTACCAGGTAACGCATAACTTAGGCACAAGAGATGTTATGGTGCAGTTGTATGATAACAGTTCATATGATACAGTCTATGCTGACGTGGTAAGAAATACAACAAATCAAATCACAATAACTACAAACAGTCCTATAGCAACTAATGACGTAAGAGTATTGATTAGCAAGACTGTTTAATAATTAAAATTAAATAGGCTCATGGCTATAAAATTTTTAGAAGAAGCAAAGTTTGATGATCGCATTGAGATTGTAGACAATCATGGTGGTTCAGCTCGGAATATAACTTTACGAACAACCTCTACTCAATTTACCATTGCTGATGAATTAATCGGGGCTGTTTTTTTAAAATTCATAGCTGCTGATTTTAATTTACAGTTAGGAGATATCGATGGTCAAGTAAATGAAACTTACATTAATATTGACGATGTTAATGAAGAGATTGAGATCGGTAATACCAATACTGCTGTAAAAGCTGAGGGTGCTGTAACAGCAGGTACTTTAAAAATTAACAGCGTAGTTAATCAGGGTAGTACAGGGACTAAGTTTCTTGTATTAGACCCAAGTAACTTTGTAGACTTTAGAACAGGCTCAGAGGTTCGTGGAGATATAGGAGCTGGAACTATGTCCAGCTTTTTTGTAACTGGAGACTCAGGGACTACTCAAACAATAGGTAATGGTAATACATTGGATATTGAGGGTGGTAACGAAATAAGCACTGTAGCTGGGGCTACTGACAAAGTTACAATTAACTTGAACACCGGAGGTGCGGGAGCTGGTACTTACGGATCTACTTCAGATGGTACTAAAATCGATACAATCACTCTTGATGCATATGGTAGAGTAACAGCTGTTGCTACTGGTGGTACGGGTAGTGGTTCAATGTCTTCATTTACTTTAACAGCAGATAGTGGTACAAACCAATCTATAACTGACGGAAATACATTAGACATTGCTGGCGGTACTAATATATCTACAGTGGTTGGAGCAACTGACACGGTAACTATAAACATGGATACCGGTGGTATTGGATCTGGTACTTACGGATCTACTTCAGATGGTACTAAAATAGATACAATAACCGTAGATGCATATGGTAGAGTAACAGCAGTTGCAACTGGATCAACAGGAACAGGAACAGTTACTGGATCGGGTTCGTCTGGTAGAGTTGCTTTTTGGACTTCAGGTTCTGCTTTGGGAAGTGATGTAAACTTTCATTATGATAGTACGACTGAGAGGTTGGCTCTTAGTTCTGGATCAGGAACACCATCAGGTCAAATTGAGCTTGGACAAAATGGTGATGATCTAAAAATAGACATTGTAGGAGAAACTGGTGGTAAGCCACAAATAAAGTTCTCTACTGGAAGTACACCCAGGGGTACTATTACAGCAACAAGCTCTGGTGATTTCTCAATGATCTCATCTGGTGTTTTAAGTTTAGGTGCAAATGGAGCTACTAAGGCCAGCATTGCCACAAATGGTAATTTTACAATTGACAACGACTTGAATGTTTTGGGAGGTGACCTTTCTCTTACCGGAACAACTGTAATGTCTAACTCGGCAACTAACCAATATTTAGTTATCGGAGATGTAGATGGGAATGATGACATAGAACAGATAGATCTTGTAACTTTCGGGGCAAGTCAGATGACGGTAATGGATGGTGAGATTGTAGTGAATTGCGGCTCAGTTAACATGTCTTCCACTACTAATATTACTTTGGGACAAAGCTCTCAATTTCGTTACAACTCAACTGTGAGTGCTACTACAAATGGATTATTCATGCCTACAGGAGTTGGAACTTCTCAGGCGGTAAATCAAGGTAATCTTTATGCATACACAGCTTTAGGAACGTGGTCTGCAACAGGTAACACCAGTGCTAATTCAGAAAGATTGTTAGCTATTGCGGCAGGAACTAACGTGTTAGACGGAATGCTACTTGAAGGTGTATTTGAAAGCACGTCTCATGGTTTTGATCGTGGTCAAGCGTTATATATAGCGTCTACTGCGGGTACACTTACTTCGACACCCCCAACTGTTTCTGGGTCATATGCACGTGTGGTTGGATACGCTCTTAATAGTAATTATATACTCTTTAAACCTGATAATACTTGGGTTGAAATATCATAATAAAGAACTATGGAGTATACAAACAGAGAGCTAATATTTGAGGATCATAAAATATATTTTATAGATGAGATTGGTGAAGAGTGGCAAGTCATGATGGACTGGGAAAGCTCTTTAATGCAAAAGCACGCTAACTATGTTTGCTCCAATGGAGGAGATATTTTAGAGATTGGTTTTGGAATGGGAATAAGCGCTGATTATATCCAGGCTAATAATCCCAGCTCTCATACTATTGTTGAAAATCACCCACAAGTAATTGAGAAAGCTAAAGCGTGGGCTTTAGATAAGCCAAACGTTACTATTGTTGAAGGATCTTGGTTAGATAAACTCAGTGAATTAAGTACGTACAATGGTGTGTTTTATGATACGTATGGAGATACGGATGTGTATTCATTTGGAGACAGCTTGAGTGATTTAGTAAAAACTGGAGGGGTTGCAACATGGTGGAATGCTAAGGATGAAGCTTCTAATATATGGGGGATTGATGGTGTTGAGTATGAAGAAATACAAATCGAAGCTCCAGATAATTCCTACTTTAAACAAGACGTGTATTACCTACCTAAAAAACAGTTTTAAGATATGCCAACCTCATCAGTAAACGCAACATATCAGGGAAGAGTAGGGAATGTAGTTAACGCACCTTTACTTAATTGGGTAACTTCTGTTAGAGACGCATCTACAGGTACTTATGCTATTACTTACACAAGTAATAATCTTGTTAGTACTGCAATATATATAAACTATATTTCATCAAGAGGTGGTTATCAAGGATCTGCTTTTCGAGTACCTTTATTTTTTGATGTTAGTAGTATAACAGCAAGTAATACTATTACAGCTGCTACATTAAAAGTGTGGGGTTATGGCCTTGCCACTATTACAGATACTATAGTAGTAAAAGGAACAGCATGGGGAGGAAATGGAAGCACTTCAACACTATCTACCTCAGACTTTGGTAATTTAGATTTTAGTACTGCATATTCATCTAAAGATTTAGCTTGGGGAGGAGCAGTATATAATGATTATACATTAAATGCCACTGCTATATCCGATATGAATACAAACGGTTATCTAAACTGTTTTGTAATAGAAGGAGATTATGATTATGATGGACAATCTCCAACATTAAACACAACTTTATTTGCTGGTATTGAATTTTTAGATCCAACCAATAAAATAAAAGTAGAACTAACCTACTCACCATCAGGATATGGCAATTCCGTTATTAACATCCCAAAAACAAGCATTGACAGTATAATAAATGTAGCAAGTGCTGATATAGATACTGTAATTAATGTTTAAGAACATTTCATAATATTTTTATTATCTTTGTCTGTATAATTAATTAAATCAAATTAAAATGAGTAAAGAAACTAAACAAGTAAAATTAACCGCTGAAGAGTTAGAAACAGTACAAAACTTAAATCAGCAGTTTATGCAAACTAAAGTTGCAATCGCTGATGCAGTGGTTCAACAAAAAACATTAATGGATGCGTTGGAGAGTATTCAACAATCTTTTAATGATCAAGAAAAAGTTCTTGCTGAAAAATACGGGAAGAATGCAACGATCAACTTAAAAGATGGATCTGTAACGCAACCAGAAGAAAAAAAGTAACATGGCAAAAATAAGCGACACCTCAGCATATCCATCGATAGCGACATTAGATCCTGCGGATTATCTAATAATCACTGACGCAGAAAACAAACTAATGACTAAAACCTGTACAATACAACAGTTACAGGCACAGTTTGGTATTGATACTTTGGTGGCGCATGTTGAAATTACATCTACACAACTACAAAGCATAGGGTCTTCACCTAAAACAATTATTGCTGCGCCAGGTACAGACAAAGTTATAGATCTATTGTCTATTGCTGTATATGGTAAGTTTGGAACAACGGCATATAATTTTAGTGGTGATTTAGAGTTTGATTGTAATTCAAGTGTATTTGCGTCTATACCAGCTGTAACTGGAAATTCATCAGTAGACTTTGTTGTTAAGGCAATGGTTGGCGGTGGTGCATCAAATCCTTTGGCCTTGTCACCCAATCAAGCTTTAGCTTTTACATGCTCAGGTGGTAATCCAACACAAGGTGACGGTACATTTTTTGTCAACGCGTACTACAGAGTCCTGACAGTAGGAACAACATTTTAATTTAATAGATTGGACATAAGAAAGATATCCATAGGAGCAGATTATAAATCTGGTGCAATGCATTATATTGTAGGCCAAGAAGTTTTAGGCGGAGGATATTCTATTCATTTAATACAACACGACAAGCCTATGGATTCATACAAGATATGGATTGAGAGCAAAGATGAGGTATTATTATGGAAAGAATTTAAATCTACTATGCCAATCTCTTTGGAATACAATATAAACTTTTAATGCAATCCCCTCACTATTTTATTGTTAAGCCTGTATCGGGAAGAAGATATGACAATATCCGTAAGTACGGAGATAAAGAGTTGATTACCAGTGTTTCTGAGGAAGATCACACTTCTTCAAATAGATTTGCAAAGGTAGTGAATTTACCAATAGGGTATTCAGGCGAAATTAATATTGGAGATACTCTTCTTGTTCACCATAATGTATTTAAATATTATAATGATATTTATGGTAGACAGAAGAGTGGTAGAAGCTGGCTTCAAGACGATCTTTTTATGGTTGACGAAGATCAGTTTTTTTTATATGAGTCTAATAAAAAGTGGAAGGCTTTTGGTAAATATTGCTTCGTAAAGCCTATACCTAAAAAAGAATCATATCTTGTTGGTAGTGGTGTAAAGTATGAACCGCTTCAAGGTGAACTTGTTTATTTAAATAGTCAACTAATTGAACTTGGTTTAAAGGAAGGTGATCAAATATGTTTTCAACCAAACAGTGAATATCCTTTTACTATAGATGATCAGCAGCTGTACAGAATGTATACCAATAATATAACAATAAAAATATGATATACGTTTTAGATAATTTTTTAGATGAAGACATGTTACAGGTAACTCAGAATTATCTTAATGAGCCTTTTCAAAAAGTTATTTCTGGCGGAAAAGATTTTTATGTTTTGGATTCTAACGAAGACTTTGATGAGTATATATTAAGCCTTTTAGAATACCATGAAGGAGTTGAGCTTGAGAATATACTTAGTTTTTTTAGGGTTGCTACAGATGAATTAGACACTAATTGGAGAATACATTCTGACTTAAACATAAAGGGCCAAAGACCAGATCGAGCAATTGTATTATATTTATCTCCAAGAGAGCTTGAAGAGTTGCATGGTACTGCGTTTTGGGAACACGACATATATGGCTCTCAGTTGCCGGCAAAAACAACTGACGAGGAATATGATCAAATGTTGGAGAAAGACGCTGAGATGCTGGATAAATGGCGATTAAGCTCTGTTGTGGGGTACGAAGAGAATAGAGTTGTTTCGTATCCGTCCAGTTATTTTCACAGTAAGTATCCAAATAAAGGTTGGCCTGAAGGAAGAAAAGTATTTGTAATGTTTTATAAATTTAAGTAATGGACACAAAAGCGTTAAAAATAAAAATAATTGATGCTGGTCAAAAAGCTGTAGACGAATTAATAAATGTAGCTAAAGAAAAAATAGTTACCGGAACAGAAGATGATGTTTCTGCCGATAGATTAAAAAACGCAGCGGCTACCAAAAAGCTTGCCATATTTGATGCTTTTGAAATACTTAAAAGAATTGAGGAAGAGGAAGATAGATTAGAAGGAAAAGAAATAAAAAAGAATAATTTACCAAAAGGATTTGCTGAACGAAACTCAAAATAGTTTATATCACGTTTTAAAAGATGTTGTTCCGTCCAAGGTGTTGTCTTCTAAAAACAAACACCGCTCCTGGGCCTACGGCTATAACGAAAAATATGATATAGTTATTATATCAAAGGATGGCACTATCGGTGAAGTATATAATATTAATGGTTTAAGAGTAGCTCTTCCCCAAACACCGAAGTCATTCCATAAAAGATCTAAAGTCAAAAAAGATCAGTATTGGGAGGCTAAAGAATATCCAAAAGAGTTAAAAAGAATCTCTACAATTTTTATATGGCACGGTATGCCCAACTCTTTTAAAGAACAGTGGGTAGACTATATAGAAGAAGAGTTTAACCGTAGAGAGCATGGCTTTTGGTTTGCGAATAATGGTGTGCCTACTTATATAACAGGATCTCACTATATGTATTTGCAGTGGACTAAAATTGACGTAGGTCTTCCTGACTTTAGGGAGGCGAACAGAATTTTTTATATATACTGGGAAGCCTGTAAGGCAGACAAACGCAGTTTTGGTATATGTTATTTAAAGATTAGACGTTCAGGTTTTTCTTACATGGGGTCTGAAGAATGCGTAAACATTGCAACTTTGGCCAAAGATTCTCGTATTGGTATTTTATCTAAAACCGGATCGGATGCTAAAAAAATGTTCACAGACAAAGTTGTTCCTATATCTAACAATTATCCATTCTTTTTTAAACCAATACAAGATGGTATGGATAAACCTAAAACAGAATTAGCCTTTCGAGTACCAGCTTCTAAGATTACAAAGAAGAATATGTTTGAGCTTGAAGAGGAAGAGCTTGAGGGTTTGGATACAACCATAGACTGGAAAAACACTTCAGACAACAGTTATGATGGTGAGAAATTAAAACTGTTGATACATGATGAGAGTGGTAAATGGGAAAGGCCTGAGAACATTTTAAATAACTGGCGTGTAACAAAAACTTGTTTGCGATTAGGAAGTAAAGTAATAGGCAAGTGTATGATGGGTTCTACTTCTAACGCGTTAGACAAAGGTGGTAGAAACTTTAAGCAATTATATTACGACTCTGATGTAACAAAAAGAAATTCAAATGGTCAAACTAAAAGCGGGTTATATTCCCTTTTCGTCCCAATGGAATGGAATATGGAAGGCTTTATTGACATGTATGGGATGCCTGTCTTTGAAACGCCAGAATCATCGATAAAAGGTATTGACGGGGAAGATATATACCAAGGTTCGATAACTTACTGGGAGAATGAAGTAGAGTCTTTGCAGCAAGATCCAGATGCTTTGAATGAATTTTATCGTCAGTTTCCTCGATCTGAATCTCATGCATTTAGAGATGAAAGCAAACAATCTATATTTAATTTAACTAAAATTTACCAACAAATAGATTATAACGACTCCTTAATAAAGGATCATTTTATTACTCAGGGATCGTTTAGTTGGAAGAACGGAATCAAAGATTCTGAAGTTGTTTGGAGTCCAAATAAAAGAGGAAGATTTTTTGTAACTTACATGCCGAAAGCTGCATTGCAAAATAATGTAATTAGAAAGAGTGGCAGATTTTTTCCGGGCAATGAACATTTAGGATCGTTTGGATGTGACTCTTATGATATATCTGGCGTGGTTGTGGGTAAAGGATCTAACGGTTCTTTGCATGGCCTTACTAAGTTTACCATGGAAGAGATGCCAAGTAATCATTTCTTTTTGGAATACATAGCAAGACCACAAACTGCGGAGATATTTTTTGAGGAAGTATTAATGGCTTGCGTTTTTTACGGCATGCCAATTTTATGTGAGAATAACAAGCCGAGACTCTTATATCATTTTAAAAATAGGGGGTACAGAGGTTTTTGTCTTAACAGGCCTGACAAGAGCTTTTCTAAATTATCTAAAACAGAAAAGGAACTGGGTGGTATCCCAAACACGTCAGAAGATGTTAAGCAGTCTCACGCGGCTGCTATTGAGTCTTACATTGAAAAGTATGTAGGTATTGATCAGCAAGGTATATATAGAACAAATGGTGATATGGGCGATATGTATTTTCAAAGAACCCTGGAAGATTGGGCAAAATTTGACATATCTAATAGAACACGATTTGATGCGTCTATAAGTTCAGGGTTAGCTATTATGGCTAATCAAAAACACTTATATACACCGTCAAAAGAAAAGAGTAAAATAAGCATTAAATTTGCAACATATAACAACACTGATTCTCACAGTAGAATAAATAATAGATGAAAGAGGTAAAAATAGAAATCAATCAAGCCGCTTTTCCTGATCAGTTTGTTACTGACGCACAAAAAGATACCATAGAGTATGGCCTCCAAGTTGGACAGGCTATACAATATGAGTGGTTTAGAAGGGATAATGGCTCGTGTCGGTTTTTTGATCAATGGGGAGAGTTTAACAGATTAAGACTCTACGCTCGTGG
>LSRR01000619.1_pt1 | contig 61162 bp, 98 predicted proteins | sample 1162981 | NCBI WGS metagenome assembly LSRR01 (sample SAMN03256433, study PRJNA305521) | marine metagenome | biome: Estuarine; feature: Estuary; material: Brackish water; isolation source: iron chloride precipitation of viral particles from surface water samples | place: USA: Chesapeake Bay ... | reverse complement strand
GTGTGACAACTTTATCCATGGACCATGAACCATGGTCCATGGTACAAGACAGAATAACAGAAAGGAATATATGAAATTAAAACAAATATCAACCGAGGAAAGAAAAAATAGATTTACTGGTGAGTCTATTATGTTAACACCTGCCGAGGCTATCAAGCATGACAGAATATTCTTGAATGAATTAGCCGCAACACTTGAGGACAAAGAGGCAGGCTTCGACGGTTATTCTAAACTATGGGAGAAAGTTCGAGAGGACATCAACTGGTTTAGACAACACAACGCCAAAGCTTACATGGTTCTGTTAGACTAGTAGCATGCTTCCTGGTACCTCGATAGAGGTACCAGGCCTAATCCAAAATTTGCAATTTTCTATATAATCAATTATACATAAGCAAAAAGGGGTCCCTCAAGGTGCGACAATTTGCGCACACAGCAGGTTCCTTCCGTATTCAAGATGGATCAAAGATTGTGGCAGCAACAAGATCACGTAATGCGGTGCTAGTTTGGACAGACACTTCTTTACATGCATTACAATTTGTTGGCGCACCTTTTACTTTCTCTCTTGTACAATTAGGTGGTGGATGTGGTGCTGTTGGTGTTCATTCTACAGTGGATATTAATGGTGTTGCGTATTGGATGTCACAGAATGCGTTCTTCTTATACGATGGTACAATTCGTAAATTACCTTGTTCTGTACAAGACTTTGTTTTTGAAGATTTTAGCGCGGCTCATCAACCAGAAACATATGCGGGTGTTAATTCAGAGTTTAACGAAATTACTTGGTTCTATGCATCAAATGCATCAAACTATATTGATCGTTCTGTTACATATAATTACTTAGAAAAAACATGGTACACCAATACATTAGCAAGAACAACATGGACAGATTATGGTGTTTATCAAGAACCTTATGCAACATTATATGACCCTACATCTCTACCAACAACGCCTACTGTATTAGGTGTAACAGATGGTGCTACAACGTATTATCAACAAGAAACAGGTAGTAATGATAACTTAACAGCAATGACAGCCTTTATACAATCAGGTGATTTTGATATTCAAGATGGCCAACAATTATTACATGTTAGTCGCGGTATACCTGATTTTAAAAACCAAACAGGAAATGCAACAATTACCATGAACTTTAAAACATATCCAAATGATACATCATCTACTACTATTACTAGAACAGTTAATTCTAGCACGACAAAATTTGATACACGTGGTAGAGGTAGACAAACAAATTTAAAAATTGAAAGCACGGATCTTAATGCAGATTGGCGTTATGGTACACTGCGTTTAGATGTGCAACCAGATGGTGGACGATGATTGATAAACCTTTATATGGAAATCCTTTAGCTGGAGGTAGTGGTCAATTAGGTGGTGCTACTTTTCGTCAAGAAGGCGACATGGGAAGATACGTTGCTTTTAATGATCCTGGACAACCTGGAGCTGGTTTTTCTAGTCTTGAAGAATATTTAGCTGCAGGTAATAAATTACCAGAACAAAAAACACTAAAGGATTTAATTGGTGTATCAAATGCAAACTTCAATGTTTCACCACCTGGAACATTAAAATTAGATCCACAAGCAACTTCAAACATGCTAGGAGGTATGTTTAATGTAACACCTCCTAGTACACCTGTATCTGAACAAACACCTTTACCAGGCTTACCTGATTTACCCCCTATGTTTCGTACACCAGGCCTACCACCTCAACAAGAAGAAACACCTGGTGCAAGAGATCTCATAGAAACTATAGGAACTGTAAAAGGCCCTGAAGACACACTGTTTGGTGTAGCAAATAACCCTTACAACAGAGTTGGACAACAGCTCACGGGCCCTAATCAATTTGATGATCAATTTTCTTCTATGGGTGACAGATTAACAAAACTAGAAGAAGGTATTGCAAGTTTATTAAATCAAAACAGAGGTTTTGGTTTTAATAGTATGCAGCCTAGATATGGCGCACCTAATTATGGGTATTCTCCCTTTTCCATGACAGGATTAGGGTCTTTATTTGGAGGGTATTATGGCTAAAATAGCAACAACAAGATTACCAGATGCAACGCCTGATTATCAGGCAGATCAATTCAACGCTCTTATTCGTATACTAGAGCAGATTACACAGCAGTTAAATTTTGGTTTTCAAGAAGACTTGAAAGATGAGTCGACAGCAAGGACGTGGTTCCTTGGTTGATACATTTAAAAGCGTTAGTTTACAGCCGCCGACAACGGCTAATACAACGGTATATACGGTGCCAACAGGTGACTCAGGAGCCGTGCCTCCCATCCCACCGACCACGACTATTATTAAAAGTATTATTATTTCAAATATTAGTGGTAGTACTGTTAATACAAAAGTAAGGATGTTGGACTCTAGTAATTCTAATTTAGAGATTTTATTACATGATGCTAATTTAAGTCATCCAGAGGTAAAAGAAATACTAACACATCCAATTGTATTAGAACAAGCAGATCAAATAAAAATAGAAGCAGCTACTGGTAATGCTGTTGAAATTTTATTAAGTATAATGGAGATAACGTAATGTCAGAGATAGGTAAAAAAGTACAAGACGCCGAAGTCATTGGTCACGAAGTAGTAGACGGAAATAAAATCCCTGTCTTGAAACCAGAGGTTTGGGAAAAAGTATATTGTAATAATTGTAATAATGAAGTGGATTCAGAAGAGTTAGCAACAGGTGATTGTAGCGACTGTGGTAATCCTTGGGCTTCAACGAAGACCAAAGATGTTACCATTCGCGTTGTTAAGATGCCAGACGTTTTTGGATCTGGAGGAGAACTTTAATTTTTCCTACACTCGCAGTTTTCATCACAGTGACTTGAGTTGTCTTTCTGATGTTTTTCTAATTCTCTTTCCATAGTCATTAAACGTTCGTGATAGCGCCCCACCTTGTCAGCGAGGACAGCTATGGCTTTTAATACTTCTTGATTTTCCATAATGTCTCCTGTGATTTTGTATTTTGGTGAGAATCTAATTTAAACATATTTTTCTCCCAATCAATAATCTTTTTAATAATTGTTTTCTTGACAAGCTATTCTTGTTCTGCGTAGTCAACGGATAAGTATTCTATCTTTGTTACCCACCCTTTCGGTATAGCAATAGCGCCACCACCATGATCATCATCTTTATCCGTGCACCATGAACGCATAATAACGACTTTTTCTTTTGTATTAGTAACCATCCACCCTACTTCTTGGCACACGGCCAACGGTGCTTCTAAAATATCTTTAATAGGAAGCCAACCCGTTTCTGTATCACGAGCATCGAGCCACGTCACACGAACCATTGGGACTTTCTTTATATCAAATGACATATTTGTCATTGCACATTACACGAAATTTGCCTATAATTATATGATTAAATAGGCCTCTTAACTTACAAGGTTAGCCTCCTTGCTTTATACAACAATCATGATTTGCAAAAGGAGAACATGCTAAAGAAGATTTTTAAAGCTGCCAAAAAAGCAGCCCCTATTATTGGCGCAGGATTAGGATTTTTAGCTGGAGGACCTATATTGGGTTCAGCTATTGGTGGTGGTCTTGGTAGTTTAGTTGCAGGTAGAAGTCCACAAGAGGCTCTTAGATTTGCCGCATTATCTGGATTAACAGGTGGGGCTCTTAGTAAATTTGGTGGTCTTCAAGCTGGTCAAGGATTAGGTGGTTTATTTGGTAGAACGGCTTCTACAGGAACAGCAGTGCCATCAAGTATTCTTAATGCTACGTCAGGTAGTAATCCAATGGCTAATAAACTTTTACTTAAAGATGCAATAATGAAAGGCGCTGTACAAAATCCAAGAGCTCCAAGTGTTCTTGGATCAATAGCTAACTTTGCAAAAACTAAACCTTTATTAACTGCAGGTGGTATTGCAGGAATAACAGGACTTCTTTCTGGTCAAGAAGAAGAAAAGAAACCAGCAATTATTGAAGATATATATGGTAAGGTACCAGGCTTTACTAATATAGGTAATGCACCTATGGGTGGAGTTAGTATGATTCCTTTCTCTCAGTATGGACCTAACTTACTTCAAAGAGCTGGAGGAGGAGAAATAAATAATTTAAGACAAGGTGGTTTTCCTCGTAAGAATGGTAAAATAGCTGGACCGGGAACCGAGACTAGTGATGATATACCAGCAATGTTAAGTGATGGTGAATTTGTTATTAATTCAAGAACTGTAAGAGGACTTGGAGCAGCAATGGGTGGTAAAGGTAAGCAAGATACTAGAGACAGAGGATCAAAATTCCTTTATAGTTTACAAGATAAATATGGAGGCAAAAGATAATGGCAGATGAAATAATACAAAGGCAGCAACAGGCTCCTTACATTGAAAGAAGAGCTGAGCAATTACTTGCTTCTGTATTTGGTGATCCAAATGCCACAAGAAATCCTGGTGAAAGTGATGCTGATTTTAATTTACGTAAATTTGGTAGAGCAGGTATTGCTCAAACTGTACCTGGATATGAGTTTGCAGGATTTACTCCAGAACAACAACAAGCTTTTGGATTAGCATCACAACAAGTAGGTTCTTACCAACCAGCTTTACAGCAAGCAATGGGAACATCGGGTCTTGGTGTAGCAGGTTTACTTGGTGCAACACAAGCATATGATCCAAGTTCAGCACAAGCTTTTATGGATCCGTATCAACAACAAGTTACTCAACAAGCTTTAGCAGAATTAGATAAACAAGGTCAAATGGCACAGGCAAATCTTGCAGGACAAGCAACAAGAGCAGGAGCTTTTGGTGGTTCTCGTTTTGGTGTGGCGCAAGCAGAGCTAGGAAAAAATTTACAAGATATAAAATCAAGACGTATTTTTGAAGACTTATCACGTAACTATCAACAAGCACAACAAGCATCGATGGGTGCTCAAGAGGCACAACAAAGAAGACAGTTAGGTGCTGGTCAACAGTTAGGTGCAATGGCTAAAACTCAAGCGGGTCTTGGTGCATTAGGACAGCAACTTGGTCAAGCAGATGTTCAATCATTACTAGGTATTGGTGGTATGCAACAACAATTAGGACAAGCACAAATGGAAGCTAACAGACAACAACAAATTCAAGCACAGCAAGAACCCTTTAGAAGACTTGGTTTTGCTAGTGATATATTACGAGGCACTCCAAGTAGCAGTATTCAATATACTCAACAGCCCGCTACCAATCCATATGCGCAAGCACTTGGTCTTGGTATTGCAGGGTTAGGGGCTCTTGGTCAATTCGGTCAAGGTTTTGGTGGTTTATCAGAAGGACTTGGTAACTTGTTTGGAGGTAATTAATGGCCGTACCAGCGATCGGTTATGGTTTAGGTTCTTTGGCTTTAAGAGCTGCTCCGGGTGTAATGAGACTTGGTTCAAGGTTCTTTCCACGTCTAATAGGTGGTGGAGCTAAAACAGGAACTAGAGCAACAGGAACTGCTGTTGGTCCTTATTTAGGTGGTGGAGCTACAGGTAGTGGTGGTTTACCAACAATTGTTGGTAGTGGTGCTAAAACAGGGTCAAGTATATTTAGAGGGTCGTCTTTAGGGCCTATAACCACTGCAGGCACCTTAATGTCTCTTCCTTATTTTATTGATAATGAAGCAGAAATATCCGCAAATCAAAATCAAAAATCTGGTATTAGTGACGAACAAATAAAAAGAGATTATGAAGATCAACAAAGAGGAGTTGGCAAAAGAGATAAACCTGATCCCGTAATAGATGATATAAATGAAGGAAATTTAGATGATTACATATCTAAAAATATAGGTTTATTTGAAAAGTATTTAGGTGATGGAAAAGAGAAAACAAAAGCTGTAGGTTTTCAAGCATTAACAGAATTTGGTTTAAATTTAGCTACCGCAAGAGGTGGTAATCTTATAGATAAGATTGCTCGTTCCGCAAAAGACCCTTTAAAAACTTTTGCTGAGATAGGAAAAGCGGCAAAGAACAGAGCAGATAAAATTAAAATGGCTGCTATCGAAACAGGTATTCAACAAAGTGAAGCTGCAAAAGATAGAGCCGAAAAAGATAAACCAGATGATATTCAAACTTTAGAATATTTCTTAAGTATTGATGGTTTAAAAGATAAACCAATTGAAGAACTAATTAGACTGTCTAAATCAAAAGCTACCATGTCTGATGACGACTTTAGAAAAGAATTAATTTTATCCCTAACACCTCAGATTGGATCAACTATAACTTCTGAACAATTACCAGGAATTGTAGACAGTGTTGTTAATCTTGCAAACATAGGCACTGGTACAGCAGGTGGTGGAAATACTTTGGATCAAAAAATAGCGCAAGCAAAAGCTGCAGATCTTTCAGATGCTGAAATTGCAAATGGAATAGAAATATACGCTAAAGAAAATGGATTGGACGCAAAAGAGTTACTTGATAAATATGGTTATTAATCATGAATCAAATAGTAAATGATATCTTCAGTACTACTAAAAAAGAAAAAGACCAAAGTAAAGTTGAATCAATTTTTAGTACAAAAACTGTAATTCCTACATCAACGATAGAAACTCAAAACAATGATAATGATACAGGTTTAATTCAATCTGGTCTTGCAGGTATAGGATCAGGCGCATTTAAAGCGGCAGAGGGTATAGTGTCCACTGGTGCACTATTATTAGATCTAGGACTAGGAACTAAAGAAGCTGCAAAAGTAGAAAAATATTTTGATAGTATAGATTTATATAAACAGTTGGAAGATTTAGCTGATGATCGTTGGACAGGAACAGTCACGGAAGTTTTAACACAGTTTGGTGTTCCGGGTGGTGTTGCATTAAAAGGTGCTAATGCTTTATTAAAAGCAAAAAATTTAGGTGCACTAGCAAAGGTTCCTAACATAACAAAATATTCTGCAGCAGGTCTTGCTGATGCTGCGGCATCGACAGGTGACGTTGACACAATAGGAGACATGTTTGGAGTAGGGCCTACAAAGACAAGAGAAAACCAAGGAGAAAAAGGTAGAGCAGAAGCTTATCGTCAACTAGAAAATAAATTTAAATTTGGAGTAGAAGGAGCTCTTGGATTTTCTTTATTTGATAAAGCAATTATTCCTTTAACAGGTAAAGCACTTAAAAGTGTTGGCCCTATAACATCAGGTGTTTTTAGAAGTGCAACAGGTGGACCAAACACTTTTGTTCAAAGAGTGTTAAGAAAAAGAAGAAATAAAAGAACAGGTAAAATAGAAGATGTAGAGATGGATGAATATGTTACTCTTCCAGATGATTTTCAATTTAATAAAAGTAATATCATACGTGCTTTTGATAGAATAATAAGCGGTCTTAGACCCAGAGGTAACATGACGAAGGATGGTTTCCTTGACTATAGAACCAAAGTTGATGTCATGAGAGCTATAGATCAGCAAGTAAAAATACAAGTAAATCAATTAGAACAAGCTGTTACTAGACTTTATAAATCAGGTAAATTTAAAAATGTAATGGACAAAACTCCACTACCTGAAAGAGAACAGTTAATGAGAAATATTCATTCTTTATTAACAAGTGGTAGATTAGCAAAGACTATGAAGAGCAAGGTAACAGGAGAAACTAAAAAAGTTTTAAGAGGTGTTGATGATGCAAAACTTTTAGCCGAAATAAACAGATTAGGAATACCAAAAGAAATTTTACCTGAAATACAAAAGATGAGACAAACAATTGATAACCTTGGTGAAGAAATTGTTTCAATGGGTGCAGGTAAAATAGAAGGTATACCAGGTATATCAAAAGGTTTTGTTGATACAGTAGCTGCTAATCTTGGAAATTATTTAAATAGAACATACAAAGCTTTTGGCTCTGAAAAAGATGCCTACATGGAAACTTTATATAATACTCCTGCGGGAAGAGAAGTTATGGATAGAGCAAAAGTTTTTATTAATGAAGTTTTTAAAAGAGAAGGAAATGATTTGGGAGACATCATTGATGGTAAATTTGTAGCAAGAAATCCACAAGCAGCAAGACTAATGGATGATGAAATTAACAAAATATTAGGAGGTAATGTTACTTATGAACAAGCTGCAAAGAGTACAATAATTAGAAACACCTCTATAGACACAGGCATAGCTCAGTCACGTCAAAATATTCCTAAACCAATACGTGAATTATTAGGAGAAATAAGAAATCCAACAGAAGCTTTTTTAGAAACAGGAGCAAAACTTTCTAAACTATTAGGTGAGGCTAAATATATAGATCGTCTTAAAAAAACTGGAGAAGGAAAATATTTTTTTGACCAGCCAACTTTTGCTCAAGGTGGAGTTGCATTCAACAAACCTTTGAATCTTGGAGGAAAAACTGTTTATACAACAGAGAAGTTAGCAAAGACTATTTCAGAGCAATTCAATCCTCAAGAAGTTCTTGGTGGCGCTCTCGGATCTATTTATAAGGTTTCTTTTCTACCATTTAAAGCGTTGACTCAAGAAGCAAAAACAACACTTAATCCTTTTACACATGTAAGAAATGTCATTAGTGCTTTTTCATTTACGGGTATCAACGGAAACTTTTTTAATAGCCCGATAAGAGTTATCGATGGTAAAACTAGATTTTTTCCTGCATTTACAGAAGCTCTTGATATAGTAAAAGGTCAAACAAAAAGCCAAATAGAATCTGATCTTGGTAAACAATTATTTAAAAGTGAAAAGAGTTTAAACCAAATTGAAAAATATATTAACAGCGTTCAAGAATTACAAGGAAGAGGTGTCATTAATACTAACGCTAACTTGGGAGATTTGAGATCAATGTTAAATGAGATTTCAACAGGCGCTCACAATTTAACATATGAAGGACAAATGAATACTTTGTTTGGAAGATTAGGTAGAAAAGCAGCTAAAGGTTTAGTTGGTGATACTCAAGGAGTTGTTTCAAAAGGAAGAAGTATAGCAAGAGGATTGTATCAATCAGAAGATGATTTTTTTAAAATACAAAATTATGTTGCAGAACAAAATAAATATCACGATGCTCTTGATGATTTATATAAAACAGATGTAAATAGATTCGTGGCTCAATACGGAGAAGAAGCTACTAAATATGGACAATTAAAAGACGATTTATTTACAAGAAAAGGTTACGATGAATTTATAAAAAACAAAGCTGCAGATACGGTAAGAAACAATATACCTAACTATGATTACGTGGGTAGTTTTGTTAGAGGACTTCGTTTTTCTCCTATAGGTAACTTTGTTTCGTTTCCTGCAGAGGTAATTAGAACAGGAATTAATGTTGCAAAGCAGGGCTTCAAAGAAATCAATGATCCAAATTTACAATCAGTTGGATGGAAAAGATTAGCTGGATTAGGAGTTTTTGGTGTTGGCATGGGTGAGGGTGCAGTTCTTGCAGGACAATTAGCTTATGGTGTTGCAAACAAAACAATAAATTCTTTAAAAGAATTTTTACCTGGTTGGTCAGAAAATTCTAATATTGTACCAATAAGAAAGAAAAACGGAGAACTACATTTTATGGATTTCTCTCATACTAACGCCTATGATTTATTAACTAGACCTTTGAGAGCGGCTCTTGCAGAGTATGGTAGAACATCGGAAGAACAAGGATTAAAAGCAATTGATGATGCAGGTTTTGCAGCGGTAAAAGAATTAGCACAACCATTTTTTTCCGAGGCTATACTTACCGAGTGGTTACTAGATGTTACGGCAAGAGACGGTCAAAAGAAAAGTGGTGCTAGAATATGGAATCCATCTGACTCTGGTACAGAAAAATTTTTTAAGGGAACTATAGAATTACTTGGAAGGGCATCTCCTTTAGGATACTCTCAGTTAAAAAGATTATATGCTTCTGGTGTAGGTGCTCCAGATAAGTACGGAAGAACTTTTGATTTTAGTAGTGAGGCAATGGGCATATTTGGTTTTAGAGTACAAAATCCTTTTATTGAAAATGGATTAAACTTTAAAATAAAAGAAAACCAAGACGGAATAAGAAATGCAAATAGAGAATTAAGTGTAGTTTTTGAAAGTGGTGCAACTGTAGAGGACATTGTAAAAGCTTTTGATAAAGCGAACGAAGTAAAATTTAAGGCAAACCAAGCTTTGTTTAAAGATATTGAAGCCGCTAAAAATTTAGGGCTACCAGAAAATGTAATACGTAAACAAATAATTAGAAGACTTGGAAAAAAAGAAGGTGGTATGGTATTACAAAACAGATTCATGCCTTTAAAATTAACATCAGGTCAAATACAAGCGATAGTTAAAAATGCTAGGATAGCAGGAACACCTAATCCAATGCCTAGTTTAACACCTTTGACTACTGGAATATTTCAAAAGTATCTTGGTAAATCTTTCTACGATAACCCAGATAGTTTATTTGATAGACCTTTAGATATATTTAAAGATAGACAACCGCCTATTGTTATACCTAAAGATCCTATAGATAGACCTACTACTCCTGTAGTTCCTAATGCACCAACCAATCAAGGAACTAGCGTATTAGATATATTTGGATCTAATACAGTAGGAACAGGCACAATATCACCATCAGATAGATCTCAACTTGCCAAAAGCGGAGATATTGATATAACTGAAGCATTAGTAAACAGAGGATAATATGGCTAGAAGACGAGCACCTAAAAGAGTAAATCAATCCAAGAGAAGAAGAAGTGCGGCTTCGGCTAGAAGAAGACGTGAAGAGAGTGCTGGTATTGATAGAAGAGGTTCTTATTTAGCTACTAGAAACAGACCTGATATACGAACAGGAAGTAATAATAGATTTGTAGCACCAAAACCAGATGCATTCTCAGGTAGAGAACAAGGCATTGCTGCCGCTAATACAGGAAGTAAAGAAGATAAATTACAACAAAGTGTAGGTAGTCTTGATAGACGAATTGCTACAGCACTAGAAAAAAAAGATACGGATTTAGCGAAGGATCTTCGTTCACGACAAAATAAATTTGTAAAAGAATTAGCTCTTGAAAGAGTTAGAAAAACTCCCGGTGGAACTATTCAAGGTAATGTTAGAATGCGTGATGGCACACGGCCCATGACAACAGCAGGCTTTAATGTATTTCAAGATACTATTGATAGAGATTTCTTAGATCCAACAAGAAGATTACAAAACATATATCCAGAACAAGCTAGAGAAATGTATCCTATTGAATCAAGATTACAGATGGGTCTTCCTACAGTACAAGCAATTAAAGCACTATTTGATATAAAAGATAAACCAATACCGTACACTGATCCAAGAATGCCCGGCGAAAGATATGCTTTGGATTTCACACCAGAAGGAGAAGTATTTGCAGCACCAACTGAAGATGTATTTATGGAGGATTTAACAGATGATAAAAGTGTACCACTTCCAGGAACACTAGAAGAAGAGTTACCTGTAGTTCTTCCGAACATGGCACCCTTTATAGATAAAGAAACAAGGAATGAAGTATTTGCTCAAGATGTAGATAACCTTCCAGCTAATAATTATAATAAATTATTAGAAGAGTTTCAAAAAGAATCCGCAGAATATGAAAAAACAAAAGCAGAAGAACCAACAGTTGCAGACAAGTATCCTTATGAAGTAGCTGGTCCAAATGCTCTTCCATCATATTTTAATTTGTTTGGTCAAAATGATCCTATAGCAGGTATACAAGATGAATTAACAAGCGAAGCTTTACAAGGACCTGGATATAACTTAGATCCAAATGTAATTAATCAGTTATATGATCAAGGATTCTTAGAACCAGGAACTAATTACGTTGATGATAATTCTTTGTTAAATGAAGCTTTAGCAAGTTACTATAGTAGTCTCAAATGATTAAAAAAATTAACATCACTGCAATTATTATTGCAGGTGTAACTGTTATCTACAGTTATGGTATGTTAGTAAATAGAGTCGTTGCCAATGAAAATAAAATAAAAGATTTAGATATGTTGCGTATCGATGCACGGCTCTCGGTCATTGAAGCTAATGTTGTTTCAATAAACGACAAAATAGACGAAGTAATTAAGCCTTAAACGGAATAAACATTTCAGTTTCTACACACGCCGTATCAACAAACATAGGATTATATCCTTGATTTAACATCATATTAGTAGCTTCATTCTCGACTGTAATTCTTCTGTTTTCACAAGCAGCTTCTTCAAAATATACTTCAGCAATAGTGCGAACGCTAGGCCAAGAGGGTGTAGAAAGAATAGTGACAAGTAACCATATTTTAATCATCTAAGTATCTTATAGCGGATTTTAATATTTGCACCTTATCTTTTGCATGACCTAATAATAAGTTACATGAATTACACAATAAACCTCTTGGTAATAAACTAGGATTTTCCTTAAAATCTTTCTTTTTGTATTGATGATCATGATCAATAACAGATTCTTTATTAAAATTTGGTTGATTTTTATTCTTTCTTTTAGGTGCTTTTTCCTGAAATATAGTACCACAAATTTCACAAATAGGTTCTTTTCCTAACCACCAATTAGCAACTGATTCACCCCAAACACTTTTTATTCTACGATATCGTAAAGTTACTCTTCCCTCTGGAATAGACCGTAGCTTTTTTTGTTCTTTTTTTCTGGATCTATTTATTGCTTCCTTCCCTTTTTTAGTCTTAACATATCTTTCTTGTCTTTTGTTGGCGTAGGCCATTTTATTTTACTTCACCCCAAGAAGGACCTATCTCACAATCTACTTTTGAAGGAACTTCCAAGGGAACTGCATCACGCATTATTTCAATGACTTTTTGTTTTTGTTCTTCAGAATAAACAGAAATATCTAGTTCATCATGTACCTGTATAAGAGGTGTAATACCTTCTTTAAATACATCTATCATTGCTTTTTTTGTTTGATCGGCTGCTGAACCTTGGATCAATCTATTTAACGCTCTATACGTAAATGCAGGCCTAATCGGGCCTGGTCCATACTCATCTTCTGCTTGTTTTTTAGGAAGAGGTTTGTGGATACCATAAGCTACTGGTTCCCATAAATGGAAACGACATTTACGTCCAAGTAAAGTTCTAATAAATTCTTTTTCCTTTGCCCTATTTGCTGTGCCTTCTGTCATAGCCTTAACAAAAGGAACATTAGCATGATATTGTTTCCAAAGATCATCAGTATCATCTTCATCCAATCCTAATTCAGATCCCAATTTACCTTTACCCATACCATACATCATACCAAGATTGATTGTCTTTGCTTGTTTACGATCAATGCCTGCCATATCTGCCACAGATTGATGAAAGTCTGTGCTATCTATCTTGTAGTCATCAACAAGTTTTTTTACGCTAGATACATCCCATGCAAGATCTGGTCTTTGGTTAACTAATTCAGTAAAATGAACAAGGATCCTCGGTTCTTGCTGTGAATAATCAAAACATCCCCACTCCTCACCTTTTTCTGGAATAAATAATTGTCTTATTTTAGGTCCTATATCTTTATTACGAGCTGGTATCTGCTGCAAGTTAGGGTTTTGCATACTTAATCTTCCTGATATTGTACCACCTGTCTCTGAACGTAGTTGATTTACATCTGCATGTATGCGACCACGATAAGAATGTTTTAAAATAGAATCTATAAATGTTGTTCTTGCTTTATTTAATTCTCTTGCTTTCACTATATTTTGTGCAAAGGGATTAGAATGCGTTGCTAAAAAGTTTTTATCAAAGCTAGGTAATCCTGTTAGTGTTCTATTATATTTTATGTTTAATTTATCAAAAGCTTTTGCAATAGATAATGGAGCGAGAATTTCTAATTCAAAACCACATGTTTTATTTAATTGGTGTTGTATTTTTTTCTCTGCATTTTCAAAATCAGTTTTAATATGTTCAGCTTTCTCTATATCAATACGTACTCCATTCTTTTTCATGGCAAATAAGACATGGAATAACTCTGACTCAATATTAAATATTTCTGTTACTTCTTCTTTTATAATTTTTCTTTGTAATACGTGCCATAGTTTTAATGTTACAGCAGCATCTTGTTCAGCATAAGGACCAACATACATTGGAGGTAGTTTCCACATCTCACTTTTTGCATCAACACCCCATTCTTTTGCAGCTTCATACAACAGAGCTTCTGATTTTGTTTCTCCAACATATTCTTTTGATAAATCTTTAAGAGAATAATTAAATCTATTTTCATTTATTAAAGGTGCGGCAATCATCGTATCTATTATTCTACCGTGCACTTTTAATCCTAAAGCATCTAACCATCCAACATCATACATGGCATTATGAAATACTTTATCACAAGGTAATTCTAAGATTGACTTAAGTTGATTAAGAAAAACTTTTTGATCAAAGTTACCACCACCTTCATGTGCTATAGGATAGTATCCTTGCCAACCATCCACGGCCAACGCTACACCAATAACTCTTCCTTTTTTAGTTGCCCATCCTGGTCCAGTTCCAGAACCTATACCATCATCTTTTGTTTCTAAATCAATAGCGATTTCTTTTGCTTCACTAAAGTTAGGCACTGTTTCTGGTGGTACCCACTCACTAGGAACTTTATATAAACTCATTCATCACGCTCATTTATTTCTCCTGCAATAGCTGCATAGGCTGCTAAGTCTATATAGTTATCTTTCTTATGTGCATGCATTAGTCTAGCAACTTTAACTAAAGCCATACACATTGCCACATCATGGGGTGTTAATTTTTTGCGGAGGAAAATTGACCACAATGCAGCAATGTTCTCATGATTGGTAAGCTTATCACCATAATCTTTTTGGCGATCACCTCCAACTAATTCTTTTGCTTGTTCTAAAATATTTTCACAGATCATAATAATTCTTTAAACTCTCTATTTGTTTTGCTAGCAATAATATGTAATGATTTTTTTGCTCTTGTTGTAGCAACATAAAACACTCTCCTTTCATCATCCCTTTTTTGCGAAATGCTTAAGTCAGCTTTTCGTGGTAAATCTGTTAATACCACAACATTGTCTGCTTCACCACCCTTAGATGCATGAATCGTAGATAATTTTATATTTTTCGATTTATTAAAACTAGAACGTAGTAATGCTGCATTTATATAACGTTGCATCTTATCTGGAATTGTATCTAAAGCAAAATTCCATTCTGTATTAATATCTGTTCTTAATCCATGATGTGTACTTAACGATTCGTAATTATACATTACCTCGTTATCTGCTGTTTTTATTTTTTCTTTATACCCGTGTTCTATGTTACTATTACCCTTCATATAATAATAAATATTTTGGGCTGTTGCTAAGTCTATGTCTTGTCTTTCTTGTAAACTTTTCCAACCTTGAATAGCACTAATCATCTTTTCGGATATAGAAGATCTATTTTTAAATTGATAAAACAAACCATTGTCACGTAAACGATCCATAATAGGGTCTAACATGTAATTTGTTCTAGCTAATATCAACCATTCTCCTTTGGTAAAATCAATATGGTTATTAAATAATAAAGAATGACGTTGAACTATTCCTTCATCCTCTTTTGGATTCCAATTTTTAATAACTCTATCACTGACACGATTAATTAAGTTTGCTGCTACATGGTGCACGGCTCTTGGTATTCGATATGACTGTGCTAGTATTTCTCTTTCCCCACCTATCAATCCTAATCTTTTTGTATCAGCGCCTGCCCAATCAAATATAGCTTGGTCATCATCCCCTGCAATGTAAGCCTCTTTTGAATTACGAATAAGTATCTCTGTCATTTGCCATTGTATAAAACTAAGATCCTGTGCTTCATCGATAATAACAATCTCTAATTTTGGAGCAGAATTTTGTTTGTTAAATTCTACAATCATATCTGTAAAATCAAACTTAGCTCTACTGTATTTATATCTCTGTAACCCAGAGGCTATTTGACTTAACTTTTCAAAACCACCTTGGATATGTTCATTACTTTGTATAAATTCATTTGATAAGGATACATTTTTTATTTTTGCTTGATCAATTATTTTTAAATAAGGATCTTGTGGTGTTGATACACCAAGGTCATCAACTGATTTATTTGGATTAATTAATTTAACTTGTACATAATCAGATACAGCTCTGTAATCATCATCATTCATCACATCCGAATTTTGTAAACCTAACATAAGAAATGCCATACTATGTAAGGTGCGAAAATATTTAAAACTTTTGCGATCCAACTTAAATTTCTCCATGGCTCTCGTCACCGCTTCCTTTGCAGCTTTTTTCGTAAAAGCGAAATATCCTATCTTATCAGGAGCAATTCCTTTACGTAATGCATCTTCAACAACACTAAGAAGGTAGGTTGTTTTTCCTGTACCAGGAGGACCAAATACTATTTTGGTTTTTTTACTTTGACTGTCTTGTAATATCATCTTGTAATAGCATTAAGTTTAATTTTATCATCTTCAAATCATCCACTAATATTCTTTTTGTTAGCTTCATGTTTTTACTCTCCGCTTTAGCTACGAGTTTCGCAGCTATACCTAGAGTTTCTTTAATCAGTTTTTCCATTCATCACCTCTAATATTGTTTTTCCTATGTAGTAAGGTATCTGTGGTACCAAACTATTACCTAATGATTTAAGTCGGTCCACCCTTTTGGGTACCCCATGAGCCACTCTACCCACGTCGGGTTCAACTGCCCAGTTGTTTTCTCTCTGCCACCCTCGTCGTCTATCACTATCGTTGTTAAACTCTTCTGTGTTCCCTTCTTCCCGGTATCTCTCCTCTGATATCCCAGTCTCCCTTCGTGAGCTGCCGGGGTTGGATACATTTTCCTGTGTTGATACTCTATCAGGGCGTCTAGTCTCACTCCGTATTTCGTTCCCGTCTTGTCGCTCTGACGATAATACTTCCCGTCCTTCTCCTTGATTGTTCCACTCCCCCCTTTGTAGTCCCTCTGACTCGGTGTTGGCCACATTTCCACCGCTGCTGTAAGATTGTGTTTCACTGCCTCCTTTATTCCTTTTCTCTTTATCAATGTTTTTAATTTCTCCTGACCACTGGCTTTGGGTGTCGGCCACATCAAACCCGGATGTGCTACTTGATCGTTTAAACTGATTGGCATTTTCTTTTCTAGTTTCATTTTCATTCTCTCCTCGGAGCTCGGCCCTCGGCCACTGTGAGCGTCTGGAGTGCGCCAATATCCAGATTCTTTCTCTTTGGTGGTTGGCACCGATGCTCGAAGCTGAAATACTAAACGGCCTAACGGCGTAGTCTTCACTCTCCAAGTCCTCGATAACGGTGTCGAGACCGAGTTTAATGTGTCCACTAACATTTTCTCCAATAACCCAAGTGGGCCTGAGTTCTTTGACAAGTCTAAAATACTCTGGCCAGAGGTGTCTCGGATCTTGCTCACCTTTTTGGCGACCTGCGATGGAGAAAGGTTGGCAAGGGTATCCTCCTGTGATGATGTCAATGGAATCAATTCCATCTGCTTTAAGTCTTTCATAGTTCAACTCCTTTATATCTTCATATTGTTTAACATGAGGCCAATGCTTTTGCAGCACTTGTCTTGGATATTTTTCAATGTCACAGAAAGCAACTGTCTCAAAACCACCAGTAGCCTCAAGTCCTAAACTGAAGCCACCAATACCACTGAATAAATCTAAATGTTTTAAAATGGTAAATCCTCCTCTTTGTTTAAATCTTCTTCCTTCGGTAAGGGTAGTGATTCGATTCTTTTAAAACTTTCGTTATCAATTTCCCATAACCTGGTATTCTTCTTTTCTACTTTTCTAACAACTGATTTCGCGTCTCTTTCTTTTAATCGTGCAGCTACTCTTACAGCATCAAAACCTTTGAATCTTTGTTTCTCTAAATACATCAGCAAAAATTCCATCTTAAAATAAATTTTATCTTTCTCTTCAAAAGCTTTACCATAATTTACTTCATCAATAGTTAAACCTTTTCCTTGGTCATTTACATATGCATGTAAGTGCTGATCAAATCTACCCTCTGGTGAAACATCATCACCCATTTCAATAATCTCTGCGTTGTTACCTATTTCTTGTAATTTTAATTTCCAATCTTTTCTTGATAGATCTGGAAGTATTATATTTATTTGATCATAAACGGTTTCTTGAAATAAATCTTGTTTATGTAATGTCTTTGTTCTTACGCGAACTTGTCTGCCATCAATAGTTATGTACCAAATAGAATTTTCTGTTTGGTATTTTTTTATACTATCAAAACCAAATTCAAAATCCCCACCAATACCAAACTCTCTTTTACGACATTGAGAAGAATCACAGAAGCTACACATTGGTTGATCCTTACACTTATATTTGTAATCTGTTTTCTGGTGTTGTTTAACTGTCTTATCAACTTGTCTGTAAGACAAAGGTTTATTCATATACTTGTTATTAAATTCAGAAATCTTATTCTCCCAATCATCTGGCCATTTCTTTTTTGCATACACCGAGTAATGATACAAAACATTATCACGGCCACCCTCATCAATACCAACATTCATTAATGTTTCCAAGCAAGGTGGTCCATCAAAGCCAGATGTTTTTTTCTTTGTTTTTATTTTTATGTTTTCAAAATCTTCTTTCTTAATTTTATATTGATCGTATAAATCAAAGAACTGATCCAATGTAGCTGCACTACCATCGTCAAGAAAAGCATAGCGCATAGTATTACTACTATCAAAGTAAGGTAGGTTAAGAAAAGAACCAATGTCTCCTCTAGTCGTATTAAGTTCTACTTGCTTTGGAAATATTTCACAGTTGCCATAACCTAGTCCTCCTGCTAACTCCATTAATTTGTTTCGCATAATCTCTGCTGTAATAGGCTCCTCTGTAAAAAGAAATAAATGTGCACCGCCACTCTTTGAACGACACGGTACAAAAGGTAAATTGTTTTTTCGTATATCGGAAACTACTTTTTTATAATCTAAAGGATAAGTATCAATATCAATACAACCCCAAGAACAAGTGCTATCATCTCTAATGGGGATGCTTCCCAAACTAGGCGCCTTACCCGCAAGATGATCTTCCCATAATGCATCTGATACAAAACCTCTTTTAGTAATTGCATTGCCTCCTACCTTTCCATTTTTAATATCACCCGGTGTATATTGACCATACGCCCTATCTAAACCTTCGAATATTTTTTTAAATTTTTCTGTTTTCATAATCCTTGCATAAAAAATGCAGGTTCATGATCATGCAAATTGCGAGATAAAGATTGTAGATACTTGCATGATCTAACGAGGGAACCTGTGGGCCCCGTGACAGATTTTCTACAATCTAACTATTAAAACGGTGGGTTGTCGATTGACGTTTTATCTTCTTCCATCTCTGGTTGAAGTTTTTCTTTCGCTGCACCCATGTCTTTAGAAAAAGCAGATGCCTCACTAACATGTGCCTCATCTGTTAACATTGAATCCAGCTCAATCTTCCACTTATACCAGGTTTTATCTCCATTCTTTGCCTTCTCTGATTTAAGAAGATAAGAATGTGACCACATTGGTGGAGTAAAATAAGATCCTTTTGAATTTTGGATCTTTAAATTTTTCATTTTACTATTCCAATTTCTACTTGGCGTAAGCTGCGATGACTTCATTGAGATCACTGCTTGACTTGTTTCACCCTTCCCCCCTATAATTAACACAAAGTAATTAGCTGTCTCTTCAATGTAATTACCTGAGTTATCGTTTTTATAGAACTTATTATCATCACCACGTATTGTGTTATTCATGACTTCTTTTGATTGGTGCACGGCCACAGGCCCTTTAGCACCACTACCAACAGGAGCCCACTCAACGTAAGTCTTATGATAAACACAAGGGATAACCTTAACCCCTTGATCACTAGGCCACCAATCTCCAGTAACAGAATTAAGCACATGACCTGCACGTAGTGCATCATCATTTTCTAACTCTGGAGACATAGCTTGTAGAAGTTTTAAACGAGGAAGCTGCAGATCATCTGCGCTCATCTCTTCAAATCCTGTATCAACTCCTTCGAATTGAGACATAATAGCAACAGCATTGTTGCTTTCTTTTTTCTGAACTTGTTTATTCATAATTCATACCTCATTGTTTAAAGTTACGATTGCTTGATACTGACTTTATTAAGCCTAAAGGCACCAAACAATTTCTCATCAAAGTCTACCCCATCACGGGATTTTGCATTTAAGTACGAACGTAATATACTCGGATGTATTGATGAGGTTTCATTCGGAACGAGTCCCGAATTCTCTGCTAGTTGTTTGAATTCTTGAGCGATATGGTCTTCACCCTTTTTAAAATCCACACTAACTATGTTCTTTATTATATCACCATCTCCTTGGTCACGCACCCATTTATGTGCAGCATCTTTATTTTCTTCTTTAATACTACAATAGAGTTGTTCCTTAGTAGTGACTTTAGATCCATCTGTTAATTTTAATTCAGACACACCTTTTGATTGAAGTAGATCGGTGATGCTATCAGCTAACACTTGCTCTTCTTCTTTTAATTTTTTTATTTTTAATTCCGTTAATTCAATTTGTTCTTGAACCGAACGTATGCGTTCAATCTCTGATCCCAATTGACCAAGAGCTTCATCATCTATTTTATTAAATGATTCTGTTGATACGTCTTCAAATAATTTTGTTATGTTATTCATATGCTCTCCCATATTTTTCTATTTACTACTTGCAATTTATCTCATAGTCAACTATAAAAATAAAAAATGAGTGAATATAATTTTAAAACAAAGCCTTATGCTCATCAGTTAGAGGCATTGAAACAAGCATATAACAAGGAATACTACGCTTTTTTCATGGAAATGGGCACAGGTAAATCTAAAGTATTAATAGATGAAATTGGTGGATATTTTTTACAAGGTAAGATTGATTCAGCATTAATCATTGCACCTAAAGGTGTATATCGTAACTGGGAGAGAGGAGAAATACCTACACATTTACCAGACGAGATACCTTATACTGTCGCTGCATGGAGAGCGCCAAGTGAAATGACAAAGGATGATAAGAAGAAATTAAAAGATATAATTTATCCTAATGGTAAGTTAAGAATTTTATTAATGAACATTGAAGCATTGAGTGGAAGTGTTGGGATAAAATATGTGACACAGTTTTTACACAGAAATCGCACACTACTAGCGATCGATGAATCAACAACTATCAAAACACCAACAGCTTCACGCACTAAAAATGCTATAAAAATCAGTAAGTTAGCTAAGATAAGACGCATCATGACAGGTTCTCCTGTTACAAAAAATCCATTGGATGTGTATGCGCAGTTAGAATTTTTAAGTCCTAATATTACACGCCAAAATTATTGGGCGTTTAAATCTCGGTACGCGGTGATGGTACGCAGGAATTTTGGAACACGGTCCACGAACCTAGTCGTAGGATTTCAACGGCTACCAGAATTAAATACAATTATAGATCAATACTCTTACCGGGTATTAAAGGAGGACTGTTTGGATCTACCAGAAAAAATTTATACAACAAGAACGATATCTCTTACAACAGAGCAAGTGAAAGCGTATGAAGAGATGAGACGTTTTAATATTACAGAGATGGATGGTAAGACAATGACAAGTCTTAGTACCTTGGCAGCACTTATACGTTTACACCAAATAACTTGTGGGCATATAACATTTGATGATGGCACAACAAAAGAAATAAAAAGTAATCGCATGAACGAACTACTTAACATTCTTGATGAAGTAGATGGCAAAGTAATTATTTGGGCGAACTACAGATTTGATATTAAAAACATTCAACAAACATTATCGGAAAAGTTTGGATCAGATTCTGTTGCTACATATTATGGTGATACAAAAGATAAAGATCGCCAGGACATTGTTGAAAAGTTTCAAGATAAGAATTCTTCACTAAAATATTTTGTAGGTAATCCTTCAACAGGTGGTTACGGTTTAACACTAACCGCAGCTCATACTGTTGTATATTATTCTAACTCATATGATTTAGAGAAGAGGATGCAATCAGAAGATAGAGCGCATCGTATTGGCCAAGTAAATAAAGTTACTTACGTTGATATGATAGCTGAAGGCACCGTCGATGAAAAGATTGTGCGTAGTCTTCGTAGTAAGATTGACATCGCAAGTGAGGTGATGGGGGAAGATGTTAAGAACTGGGTTATTGAACCTATTAAAAAAAGAAAGGAGTCCTAATGGACACAAGTAAATATAAATCAGTTGCTACGAAAATGGAAACGTACAACAAAGCAAAGATAATTGCTAGTCATTCACATCGCTCAATCGGAGCAGTGATTTCTATGTTAGTAGATCAAGAATGGCAAAAGCAAAAGCCAACAGTTAAAAAAGAACTAAAGAGTGCAGCATAATGAAATGGATCGCTATTGCGATTGTTATTAGCACGGCAATGGTGATCTATTTCTCTCCCTATCAAAGTTATATGAGAGATTGTTTGGGAGATAAACAATACTGCACTTGGTATTACTATGAAATTACGAAGGAGGAATCGTGGTTAAGAAGAATACTCTTAGAACTAGGCTCATGAAGGAATACGAAAAAGTTTCCAAGGTAGCAACCAGGGAACCACGCAATGGTAAAGAGGTTGCTACTCGCTTGAGATGGGAGCGCTTGTATAAAATTATAATAAGGAGGTATACATGAGAAGCGGAATTGAAAAACGGTACACGGATCGCGAATTAGATCTAATTGAAAAGTTAAAAGAAAAATATTCGTACTCGCAGATAGGCACTATCTTTGGCCGTAGTAAGAACTCTGTACTAGGAGCTGTTTATAGACGTAGATTAAAGAGAGGTCATCAAGCTGTTAAAGATGTAAAACCTAAAAGAAGAAAAGCAGAGTATGAAAAGATTATAAAGTATTATGATACACATCAAAGGTCTTGGTAATGATTATTTGTCATAATTGTAAAGGAAATGGATATGTTAGACTTAAATTTGAAAACGAAGAATCAATTGAGCAGTGTAAGGTTTGTGACTCACAAGGGGAAATCAATGAAAATAAGTACTACCACCAAACATGGACCGAAGGTAGTAACAAAACCCTTGCGATCTACTACGGACCACCGCTTGACCCGGAATGTTTTGAAAACTACACGATTTCGAATGAGTAAACCAGTTATAGAGTTTAAGGGCGAACCGCCCTTTTAGAATTTGAGGAAGGGCTTCCAGCGGTGCTACACACACTGTGTTTAAAGCCTAAATTTAGACGAGGATGGTTCAGGTTTCCTCAAACTTGGTTATAGTCTTTACCAAGGTAGTTATAAGGCCTGTTAAATCATCAATGTGTGACTTCTCAGGGGGAGTGCTTTAGACCTCCCCCATAACACTTGAAATTTTTTAAAAAATATCTTATAATGCGGCTAACAAAGGCGGTATTATGCCATTACGTTTACCTGATAGCCCAATTAAAACTATCAAACGTTGCTTTAAATGTAACAACTTATCTGTAGAATTCTGGAATCCAAAACACAACCGCAGCTATACGGTAGAAGAGTGGTTGACTATTTGTGAGGATGGTAAGGAAGCTTTACGAAAAATATTAAAGCCTATCGTTGAAGATCCTAAGTGGTTCTTCGATTAAACCTTTCTCATTTTTTAGATCCAAAGTATCTCTCTCCTGCTATAAAAATCATTAGTGCTATAAAAACTAGGACTAAGAGTATTAGTCCTAGTAAAATGTTAGCTAACATTATTTTCTTTTACCTTTCTATCAAAGTATTTAATAGCTTTTATATTATGATCTTCGCCTGTAAATACTCTTCCCTCTTCTACCTGGAGTAGTTGCCATTGACCTTTTATTTTAACGACAATTGTTTTTGTTAGTGGAGATATGTTCCATTGTTCTGCTTCTCTTTCTTGATGGTCCAAGGCCCACGCTCCTGTCTTACTCATCTTTCTCTCCTTTTAATGTTTGATCAAGTTTATCTAATGCTTCCTTGATTTTCCTTTTTTCAAGGTCAAGTTCTTTTTTTCTTTTCTTAACAGACAAGTTAAGTAATTGAATACGCTGAAACATAGTGTTACGGTCATCTTTACTTTCTTGTATAAAGGATATAAGTTTTTTAATATCACGGTGAAATTTACCACTTTCATGTATTCTATTTATGGATTCTTTGTACTTATTATACAAGTGGATTCTTGTATAATAAGCTTTCTTACCCTTTTTTGATTGTAAAACATTTATATCAAGATCAATTTTATGCATTGTATTCTCCTACGCTGATAATTGAAACAAAGCCTCTGGTTCATTCCATCTGCTGTAAAAATCAACTCTTCTATTTTTTAATTGGCCATAGTTCATGACATCTTGAATTCTTTTTAAGTAGTCACCAACACTGCTACAATCATATAATTTGTCTCGCACTTTTTCTAAATTAGATATGAATCTTTTGTGATTATATAAAGGATCATTCATCACACGAATCATTGCTTGAACAAAAGCACGTCTTTTAAAGTTATGGTAGTAGGGTTCAATGTCATAGATTTGTTTTGCGAATTTTTTTCCTTTTTCTAAAGTTTCAATGCGAAGTTCTCCTCGGATAAATTTATCACGGATCACGGATCTTCCTCGAAGGCCCTTGGTTCTACAAAATAAAAACAATGTACTCCACATATCAAATGCATATCTTTTTTGTAGTGATTCATAGATAAGATATTCTTGGTAGTCTTGTTTAACATAAAGCTTTAACCAATCTTCCATTTTCCACTGTCTTCTAGCTGCATTAAGTCCAATTAAAGCATTGACGGTAGCCTTCTTTGATCTAGCTTTTGGGTCAACAACAAAATAAAAAGGAAGATCTAGTTCTTTTGCTACTGTTAATCTTGTTTGACCGTCAATGAGTTCTCCTCGATGGTTCACGGTTCCCGGTGACATAAGCCAACCATGTTTTTCTATTGATTTTCTTAGAGATTCTAACCCTTTTATATCTCTGTTTTCTTCTATGAAACTAAATTGTTCGTAATTTGTAGTAGAATACACATACCCAGCTACTTTTGAGTCATTTTCAAAGTTCATATTACTCTCCTTTTGATTAATTACTAATATAGTAATTATCCCATACAAATACAAGTGTCAAATAAAAAACCCCTACACTGGGATAAGCAGTATAGGGGAGGGAGTGAATAAGACACTATCTATACAGTTTAAAATTTATTATGCAATGAAACAGTATAGTTTTTTTTTATACTAAATTTATAATTAACATTAGTAAAAGTAGGTGTAGCGGTGTAGCGGTGTAGCGGTGTGTAAATAATATATATATATTAATAATTTAAACTGTTTTGAACCGCTACGTGATCGCTACTTTTGAAAAAGTGGTGTAGCGGTGTTTTCCTAGTTTTCTGCCAAAAAACTTTTTTTCTGCTGTTAAAAACACCTCTAAAAACACCTCTTTTTTACCTTGATTTTACCGTGAACAAATGTAGAACGATGTAGCGCTTGAGTAAATATCCCACATGTATTATATAAAACAATAATGAATATAGAAGAAATCAGAGACAAATTAACACCAAAACAGATCAAGTTTTGCTTATTATTTGTTCAAGAAGGTGACACCAAAACAGCTTCGCAATGTGCAATTGAGGCTGGGTACTCAGAGAATAGAGCAAAGCAAGAAGCTTCAGAACTTAGGCGTCATCCAGGTTGTATGGAATATATAAGAGAACTTCGTAATCAAGAGGAAAAGAAATATGAGGTCAATCTACATAAACATTTAAAACGATTACATCAATTGAGCGTAGGTGCTGAGGAGAAGGGTAATTGGAATGCTGCCGTTACGGCTGAGAAGTCTAGGGGTCAAGTTGCAGGTTTATATATTGATCGCAAAGAGATTATGCACGGTAGTATTGACCAATTGAATCGAGAAGAAGTTGATAAACTATTGCGTGACATGGACAAGAGATTGTCTGTTGAAGGGAGCTTTGAAGAGATAGATGACGACAAAACCAGAGAGTCGCTTTTGGAAAAGGATCAAGGATAAGTTTACAAAAATAACCTTGACAAGAATTGAGGCTGTTACTCCTCTAGGACTGCCTGATATCCTTGCCGTTTATAAGCTCACAGATAAGCGTAGAGGACAGTTTTGGATTGAGCTTAAGGTTACAAAGGGTAAGCAAATAGGGCTATCCAGTGGTCAAATATCGTGGCATATGAGCCATAATACGAACGGTGGCTGTTCATTTATCATGGCTACCCCCCTCGGAGGGAGAGGCATGTCCATATATTCTGGAGCTAGAGCCTTGAGCCTAGCAAAAGAGGGCCTGAGCCTTGAACCTTGTGGCTTGATCCTTGATCCTTGTGACCTTGAACCCTGGTTCTTGGACCATGTGCCTTGAGCCTTACTACATTTTTTTCACGTGGAAGCTGGTTTAAATAAACCAGGGTCATGCAGCTAATGAGCTGCATAACTAACATTTTGTATATTGATATTCCAACAAGCCCGGCAAGACTTACATTCATTATCTTGTTTACCAGCAGGACAGCTATACCCAATTGCTTTTGATTCCTTGTGAACTGTTGACGTTAACCCCACATTGCTATGGGGTTTACCGTCAATCATCGTAGCTGATACTCTGATTGCCAGGTTTCCTGGGAGTGAATGCCCTTCTTTATAAAAAGCTTTCAGGATCCCAGCTTCACGTGTTGGCAGCCAATGTCTTACTTTTGGCGTTGCCATTGCAACAGCTACAATCTTTTTAAGGTGGTCCAGTGACTGTAAGTCCCCGGAATCATGCCACCTGAAATAAGGAATTTTTTTACCATAATTATTAATCAATAGTACCATGGCCTCAACCCAATTAGATTTGGTGATCGCTTCAAGTCTGTTGGCGTGAGCATTCTTGACCCCTTTAAAAGTATAACGTCCCTTCAATGCATAACACATCGAACAAGTACTATTTTTTATCAGTCTAAGCTTCGAGCCTACCGCACAATCAAATGCGCTTAAGCCGTAGCCATAACCAGGCATTTTGGAGGGGTTACTCAAACCGCCTACAATTGCCTTCGCTTCTTTTATATTCATATTCACTCCTATGTTAGGAGCTCTATAAAAATCTGCTATGGATAGGTAAATAATCTACACAATCATGTATTTATTCACTTTGATAATGATAATCATACCCTTCCACAAGTGTACTGGCAGATTGGTTCCTAATCGTATATAAAATTAATTATACTTTAGTTATTAATATATATTATAAAAATTTTAAATATACTTATTTATTTTAAAAATTAATTTTTTCAAATTTATTTTAAAAAAAATAAAAAAATTTTATAATAAAACAAAAAAAATAATAAACAATAAAAAACTCCACAAACCAAAAACAGTCGGACATGTGGCTAACGTTATTTGACCCTATCTATTATATAAGATATCATGGGAGCAATGTCAACTAAATAATTAAAAAAAAATTCCTGAGCCTTGAGGCGGCTGAGCTGCTTAGAAGCTGCTTGTGCCCTGGTCCTTGAGACAGCATTAATACATTTTAATTGGCTGAGCTGCTAGTTGTCAGCTACCAGGAGAATGTAAAATCCTGGTAGCTTCGGGAGTGCCCCTCTATATAGAGGGGATTACTGAAAGTTTAGGATCCGTAGTAAAGATAACTCCACTTCCGTTTCCTTCATCATCTTGGGAAGCCGTGATCCAATGACCATCATCAAACACTATTCTTACATTTGTTTGACCATCCTCAAAAAAGAATAACTCTTTATTTTCTTCTTCTGAGTGGTAGTAAACATCTACTATCTTTTTACCGACAAGAAAATCTTTAGCACGTTTGCCCCACGCAAGTTTTAATTCTTGCGTGGACATTTGATCAAGGGGTTTACTCATAAACATCCCCATCTCTAATTAATTCTTCTTCTTCATTGCCGTCTTCATGTACACAATTCCATTCTATACTAATATCTTTTAGAATTGTATTTTTCATATGAAGCAATGCTTTGGCAATCTCTCTCGGTGCGTCCCATGCTGTATCAAAAGTATAACTTAAAACATTTTTGTTTAGTTCTACATTAGTATCACAAGCATTCCACTTTGTGCCCCAATTCATGATACTCCAATCATACCAATTATCAAAACCATGATGTTTTTTTAATTTCTCGATTGTTTCTTTTGCCACTCTGGTTTTGCATTCTCTGATCCACTTACTGTTTCCGTTAATGCTAATGGCATTGGAATTACATTATTAAAATCAAAGTCATTATCTTTTGATTTCAATAAATCTTTTAGTTGTTTAACACTGTCTTCAGTTTTACCAACAAACTGTACATTGTTATAAGTCCAATTAGGCATATTCACTCCTTATTGTTTAATTAACTATTTGACATTATATGGGATAAATGACATAGTCAACTATTAATTAATAAAAAAGGAGTGAAAATGAAAAAATGTGATCATTGCCAAAAAACAGAACAAGCTAAAGGATATGAATTTGATTGTGAAGCTTGGACTGATGATGGCAAAAGTCTTTTACTTTGTGATGACTGTTTTTTTAATGAAAGATATGAAGGGAGAAAAAACTATGGAAGCAACTGAAAATATATATGGCACTAGCTTACAAGGTTATATTAAAGCTAGTTATGAACAATTACTAAAGGCATTCGGTCCACCTAACCCAAAGCTATGTGACAATTATAAAACTGATGTTGAATGGGCTTTTGAATTCGCTGATGGTACTGTTGCCACTCTTTATAATTGGAAGAATGGTAAAAACTATTTAGGTGATGAAGGTTCAGAACTCAATGACATTTACGAATGGAATGTAGGTGGTAAGAGTGAGAAGGCTGTTAGTAAACTATTAGAAAAATTAAGATCGTAAAATAAGAAGGGGGCTTTGCGCCCCCTTTTTTAATTGGTCAACCTTGTGACCTTGAGCATTAATTCATTAATCTTATCTTGCCAAATCCTTCTTAACCAAGCATCAGCTAAGTCAGTTTTAACAAGTTGTAGCTCTAGTAGCTTGATCATTCTATATAAATTACTTTCCATTTTTATTCTCCTAGATTTAATTGGGGGCATGATTGCCCCCTTAGTATATTTAAATATCATATTCTCCGAAATAATATTTACCCTTCTTTTCATAAATAGAGTCTTTAATAGTTTTGTATTTCTCTATTGTATCCTCTGAGCATTCCCAACATAAAGAAAGCTTTATTAAATTATCGTCTCTTAGATCAGCCCCTTGCTCACCTAAATTAAATTGAATGTAATCTAGTAAAGTATCTTCATCTTCTAAAACACTTTCATTAATTGATAGGTTAGCAACTTGTTGATCTGTATTTTTAAAAGTTGCTATCACCTCTAGTTTAGTATCTTCTAATAACATTTTAATTCTCTCAAAGTTAAAAGGGGCGCTTAATTGCGCCCCAAGTCTTTAGTCTAATAGTATCATGTATGCTTTAGGATTAAATTTCATAAACCAATCTATTCCCCTTCGCATCTCTTCAATGTTGCCACCAAGTTCACAACCCATGATCGTATCATAGATTGAAAGCTCAAGCGCATTTAGTTCTATGCTATCACCACCAAAACGATTTTTGACGACAGCGCCTTCAGTATAAATTTGAATAGGCGCCTTAAAAGGCGCCTTATCTTTTTCTAGTTTAATACGCATCTGCATACCTCAACTTTTCTTCTTCAAGTTCCATTGCCAACCATTCATCAGCCGAACGTTGAGCTTGTTCGATAGTTTCAATATCGTATTCAGTAAAACAATTTACATTTTTACCATCTACAAATACATTGAAAGTAGCCGAGCCATTCCAAGAAATTTCGATATTGTTTTCATATTTAAAACAAACATCTGATGTTATTTGATCCATTCAACACCCCCTATTTTGAGACTTGTTAAAGTCTTTAGGTTAATAGAACGCCAAGCGTCTCTTGGCTTGTCCTTATTCTTTTTTAGTAAGTTAATATCGATAACCTCTAATAGATGATCTCTATTCCCTTTTAATTCTCCACCACTGAAAAACTTTTCATTAGTAGGCAATTTACAAGTCATTTTTCTTTTTGTTTTATCTGCTTTCTCAAACTCAACAGAAAAAAAACTATTTTGAATTGCTTCTTTCATTACATTCTTATCAAACATATTCACTCGCTTTCTTTTTATGTTTAACATAATATTAATATAAGAATTATCCCATAATATTCAATACATCATTTACGTAAATTTACGTAATAATTATTTACTTGTGGATAACCTGTGGATAACTCCTGGTGGGGCGCATGGGGTCTTTGTTCTTGGTTATAGTCTTCGAGGGATCCTAAATCATGCAATTTGCCCTTTTGCCTTTTCGAAAAGGGGGGACCCCCTAAATAAGGACGTAGTACAATATAGTTAGTGTATATATAAACTTTTGTACATACGAACTATATGGTATAAAGTTTTGATGGCAGAAGTAGAACAATTCAAGCGCATTGTTAATTATGATAATATGAGTTCTGCAGAGTTAGAAACTCTGAAGAAAAAATTATTATTAAGGCAGAAAACATTTCAATTAAAAAGTTTAGCGCAAAAAAATTTTTTAAAGTTTGTAAAACAAGTTTGGCCAGAGTTTGTAGAGGGGCCCCATCACATAAAAATTGCAGAAAAGTTTCAAGCCTTGGCCGAGGGCCGTATAAAACGACTAATTGTTAATATGCCACCCAGACATACCAAATCAGAATTTGCATCATTCCTATTCCCCGCATGGATGATGGGCCGTGATCCACGGCTCAAGATTATTCAAACCACGCACACCGCCGAGTTATCTTATCGTTTCGGTCGTAAGGTTCGTAACTTAATGGAGGAGAATACTTTTCAAGATATTTTTGATGAAATAAAATTATCGCAAGATTCAAAAGCTGCAGGAAGGTGGGAGACGAATAAGGGGGGAGAGTATTTCGCTGCAGGTGTTGGTGGAGCCATCACAGGTAGGGGTGCCGATTTATTAATTATTGATGATCCACATTCCGAGCAAGACGCCTTAAGTGAAACGGCAATGGATTCAGCTTACGAGTGGTACACCTCTGGACCAAGACAACGTTTACAGCCAGGTGGTAAGATTGTTATTGTTATGACACGTTGGTCGACAAAAGATTTGACAGGTCAATTAATGAAGACCCAAGGGGATGTAAAAGCAGATCAGTGGGACGTGATTGAGTTTCCTGCCATCTTGGAGAATAAACCTATTTGGCCACAGTATTGGAAGTTGGAAGAATTAGAGTCGGTTAAAGCATCATTATCCGTGTCTAAATGGAATGCACAGTGGCAACAGAATCCAACATCAGAAGAAGGTTCCATTATCAAAAGAGAGTGGTGGAAGATTTGGGAAAAGAGGGAGCTCCCTAAAATCAACCACATTATACAAAGTTATGACACAGCCTTCAGTAAAAAAGAAACAGCCGATTACTCAGCGATTACAACGTGGGGTGTATTTTTATATAATGATATAACACCCAATGTAATTCTATTAGACATGAAAAAAGGGAGGTGGGACTTCCCGGATTTAAAACGTATTGCCATGGAAGAATATAACTACTGGGAGCCAGAGACAATTATCATCGAGCAGAAAGCAAGTGGAACACCCTTGACCCAAGAGCTACGAAGAGTTGGTATTCCTGTTGTCAACTTTACACCGAGCAAAGGAAATGATAAGCATGTCCGGGTTAACTCTGTTTCACCACTATTTGAAGCAGGACAAGTATGGGCACCAAAAGAGAAATGGGCAGAAGAATTGATTGAAGAATGCGCTGCTTTCCCTTATGGTGATCATGACGATTTGGTTGATAGCATGACACAAGCGTTAATGCGTTATCGTCAAGTCGGATTAGCCGTGCATCCAGAAGATTATGAGGATCCACCGATGTTACAGCAACTACCTTCGCAGAGGGAATATTACTAATGAGTTTCAAAAAAGGATTCACGGTCAAAGAACCTAAAAAGAAGAAGACCAAGAAGGAGAAGACCGAAGCGTCTTTTAAGAATCCTAAAGCAAGTTATTATAAATTCGTGCAACCGAAAGGATTTTCTGCTATGTTGCAAAAAAAACAAAAGAAAACTTTAATTACATAGGAGGCAACATGACAAAATTTGATAGTGATAAAACATATGTTCCTAAAGGATTTGGGTATACCAATAAGATAGGAGCAGCTAGAAAACTAGCAAAAAAAAGATTTCCTGGAGAACCCTCTATGGCAAGTGATTATGCAAAACAAATTTTTGATAGTATGTCATTTAAAGAAATAGAAATGGAATTAGGAATAAAAAAGGCTGAAGGTGGAGCTATTAGAAAATTTGCATCAGGCGGTGCAGCTAAAAGAGGATATGGTAAGGTAATTAAGTAATGGCAGTAGAAAAACCAATTGTTGCAGGTGAAGCTATAATAGAAAATGAATCACCTCTTGATGTTTCATTAGTCGAGGATATTGGCGCAGAAATCACGCCTACAGAAGACGGTGGGGCAATCGTTGGAAATGTTGAAGAAGAAATTACTGTTGACTTTTCATCAAACTTAGCAGAATCTATAGATGATGACGAGCTCAACAATCTATCAAGTGAGTTAAGACAACAATATGAAGATGATAAAGAGTCACGTTCGGATTGGATCGACTCGTACACAAAAGGTTTAGACCTCTTAGGGTTTAAATACAACGAACGCTCACAGCCATTTCAAGGTGCAAGTGGAGTTACACACCCACTACTGGCTGAGAGTGTTACGCAGTTTCAAGCACAAGCTTATAAAGAATTATTACCAGCAGGTGGTCCTGTAAAATGTAATATCGTTGGTGATGTCAATGCAGAAGTAGAAGCACAATCACAACGAGTTAAAGATTATATGAATTATATGATCACGGATCAAATGGAAGACTACGATCCTGACATGGATCAAATGTTATTTTATTTACCACTAGCAGGTTCAAGTTTTAAAAAAGTATATTACGATGCTGATTTGGCAAGACCAGTAGCAAAGTTTGTTCCCGCAGAAGATTTAGTTGTTCCGTATTTATCTACCGATTTAGATACAACAGAGAGAGTTACACATGTTGTAAAAATGTCAAAGAACGATATTCGTAAAGCTCAATACGCAGGTCTTTACAGAGATATTGAATTAGAAGATCCTTATGAAGAAGAAACTACCGTTCAAGAAAAATATAATAGTATTCAAGGTGAGAGAAAACCAAATAACACAGATACATACACTTTATTAGAAGTACATTGTGATTTAGACATAGAAGGTTTCGAAGATAGAGACGAGGAATCAGGAGAACCTACAGGTATAAAGATTCCATATGTTGTTACGATTGAAGAAGGGTCAGGAAAAGTTTTGGCTATCTATCGTAACTACAAAGAAGGAGATCCTAGTAAAAAGAAAACAGAATATTTTGTTCACTATAAGTTTTTACCAGGTCTTGGCTTTTACGGTTTTGGTCTTATCCATATGCTTGGCGGACTCAGTAGGACGGCCACGTCCGTTTTGCGTCAACTCATTGACGCTGGTACATTATCGAATTTACCCGCAGGTTTTAAAGCAAGAGGTCTTCGAATTAGAGACGACGATAGTCCAATTCAACCCGGAGAATTTAGAGATGTTGATGCACCAAGTGGTGACCTACGAAATGGATTACTACCTCTTCCTTATAAAGGACCCGATCAAACATTATTTGCCTTACTAGGTTTTTGTGTTGATGCTGGCAGAAAGTTTGCTGCAGTAGCTGATGGAAAAATAGGGGAAGGCTCACAAGCTAATCCTGTTGGTACAACAATGGCGCTACTAGAACAAGGTTCTAAGGTCATGAGTGCAATTCATAAACGATTACACTACGCACAGAAAAAAGAATTTAGAATTTTAGGTAGAATAATGGCTGAATTCTTACCACCAGAATATCCATACATGGTAGCTGGAGGTAATAGACAAATTAAACAAACTGATTTTGATGACAGAGTAGATATTATACCTGTTTCAGACCCAACAATCTTTTCTATGTCGCAACGTATTACGTTGGCACAAACACAATTACAATTAGCACAGTCAAATCCACAGATTCATAACCAATATGAAGCATATAGACGTATGTATCAAGCAATGGGTGTGCAACAAATTGATCAGATACTTCCTCCACCCCCACAACCACAGCCAATGGACCCAGCAATGGAGAATTCACAGGTTTTAATGCAAAAACCACTACAAGCTTTTCCAGAACAAGACCATATAGCCCATATTGATGCGCATCGTGCCTTTATTTCGTCGTATTTGGTGAAAAATACACCGAATATCATGGCATTATTGCAATCTCACATCTCTCAACACATAAGTTTTGTAGCAAGACAAGAGATTGAAGCTAAAAATGGTCCAATATTCCAGCAACAAGCTGCACAATTTGGTGGTCAACTACCACCAGAGCTCATGCAACAGTTCCAAACGCAGAACGAAAAAGAAATTGCTGTAAGAATTGCAGAATTAACCAATGAAATGGTAGCAGAAGAACAAGAATACTTAGAAGGTATGACGAAAGATCCACTTGTTACACTAAAAGAACAAGAATTAGGTTTACGTGCAGAGGAATTAGAACTTCGTGCACAAAAAGATGGAGAAAAACAAGCTCTCGAAGAACAAAGATTAGCTATTCAAACACAACAAAACCAAGAAAAGATAGATGATGCAGATAAACACGCAACTATAAGAGAAGGAATATCACTTGCAAAGTTGAGTGAATAACCTTAACTATTAGTTATGGATACTCCAACGCAAATATTAGAAGATTATTTTAGTGGACTAATGACAATCGTTGATCAGTCTACTAAATCACAAGAAGATCAAATTTTAATGGCAGGTGCAATGATGGCTGTTGCTAAAATGTTATATCATAATAATCTTACGGAAGATGAACATAATAATATTTTACATCATAACGTAAGAGACTTGATAAATCTTATAAAACCAACTATACATTAATCATGACCACAATGACCAAAGAAGAATATAAAAAACATTTAGAAAATACTACTGACAAAGATAGAGAAGAAAGTCAGGCAAGAGTAGCTAAGTTAGAATACGAACAAGAAAATCCAATTCAAGTTACAATAAAAAAGAAACCTAAAAAATCTAAGAAAATAGTTAATCCAGGTAAAGGTGGTAAAGGTAATTATAAAGTTAATAAAGAAAAAGGTGGTAAAGGTAATTTTGCTAGGGGTGGTAAAGTAGTTAAAATGAAAGATGGTGGTTTTCCAGATCTAACAGGTGATGGTAAAGTTACTCAAGCAGATATTTTAAAAGGTAAAGGAGTTTTTAAAAAGGGTGGTTCAGTGAATAAGAAAAAAATTATCCGTGCTGCAAAACGTGGCTTCGGTGCAGCAAAGAGAGGTTTCTAATGAAATTTAAAAATGCAAAAATGACTACTGTAAATGCAAAAAATCCTTTTCCAAGTATGAAAGTTGGATCGGATGCAGCAATGACTTTTCCTGCTTTTGTTGTAAAAAACAACAAAGGTGCAGGTCCAAAAGGTCAGACAAGTAATGCGCAGATTAAAAAGGTAGCATTCAAAGGCGTAAAATAGTATAATCCTCATTTTAACAAAGGAGGTTCTATGAACTTACTAAAAGATCTATGGTCACACATTAAAGAGTGGAGTGACTGGCAGATGAAAGATTGGATCAAGGCCGCTATTGTAGCGATCGTTGTTATTTGGATATTAAGCTGGATGACAGGCGGAGCAGCATAGTGCTTAATCTTCTCGGAGGACTACTAGGTAATAAAGGCGGAGCCTTAAAAACTATCGCAAAAGTTGTCGACGAGATTCATACATCAGAGGAAGAGAAATTAGATAAAAAAATATTGATGCAACGCATTCAACAAAAGCTTGCAGAAAAGCAATTAGATGTTAATGCAAAGGAAGCCACCCATCGTAGCGTATTCGTTGCTGGGTGGCGACCAGCGATTGGCTGGTGCGGAGCCCTGGCGCTATTCTTTGCTTTTATCTTATCTCCCTGTATTGAATGGTATGCAAAATTCTCAGGTATAGATATTGTACCACCTGCTATAGAAACTGGGCCCCTTCTAGCAATTGTCACTTCAATGCTCGGCGTATCTGGTCTTCGCACTTTTGAGAAGGCACGAGGATTAACTAAGTAATGAGTTGGAATTTTAATGAAATGTTAGACAAGTGTTGGATGACAGCACTTCAACATGAACCAGAGGCAAAACTCTATCAAGGGTTTGCTACAAAAGAAATGAAATTTGTAAATTCTGTTTTTAGAGGAAAAAATAATACTACTCTTTTAGTAGAGTGTAATGACGAAGGAGAATCACATTTACATGATGTTGACAGTCCTTATATGGATGATTGTGTTATTCACCCACCTATAAAAATGTCACAAGAAGAATCACTAAAAATATTAACAGAGCATTTGGTAAATCCAGAGTGGTCAAATGTTGTTCTACGTAAACCTCTTGGACCAGAACCAATTAACACTTCTTATATTTATACATGTGTTACTGGTTATTGGGCCGTGGATACAGAAACAGGAGCCGTTACTAAATTCTCATGACATACGACGAATTAGCTGGTTCCGTAAAATTATCTGAAGGCTTTAGAGATCACGTGTATATGGATACGGAAGGATTTCGCACAATAGGGTGGGGTCATAAAGTAGTACATGAAGATAAGTTTGAAGACGGTAAAACATATACCAAAGAAGAATTACAAGAAGTATTTGATAAAGATTTAAATAAAGCAATTGGTCAAGCAAGAATGTTGATGGAAGAACATGGTGTAACCGATTTGCCTACAATTGCACAACACACCATTACCGAAATGGTATTTCAACTTGGAAAATCAGGCGTGTCCAAGTTCCGTAACATGTGGAAATGCCTGCAGAACCGAGATTTTAACGGCGCGAGTTTAGAAATGTTAGACTCGAAATGGAATCGTCAAACTCCAAATCGCTGTAAAAAATTATCGGATCAAATGAAATCATGCGCATAGAAAATTTTTTTACTTATTATAAAAATCAATTATTAAATAGACAAACAGCAGTAGAACAAGCTATATTGCAAGGCGTTTCAGATTGGAACGAATATAGGTATTTAACAGGTAAGTTACATGCCTTACAACAAGAAGTACAGGAACTCACGGACCTGCTAAAAAAACAGGAGCTAGACGATGACTAAACCAAAACTAATAGTCCCAAAACATGTTTGGGATGGCAAACAAGCAGAACAAAAAAAACAAGAGCTGGAAAAGATTCCTGAACCAACAGGCTTTAGAATTGTTCTATTTCCTTTACGATTGCAAGGTAAAACAAAAGGAGGAGTTCTTCTTACTGATGACACAATTCAAGAGTCACAAATAACAACAAATATATGTAAAGTTTTAAAAGTAGGCCCTAGTGCTTACAAAGATAAAGAAAGGTTTCCTGATGGTCCTTGGTGCAAGAAGGATGATTGGGTTTTAATTACTAGATATGCGGGATCTAGAATTAAAATAGATGGGGGCGAATTAAGGATTATTAATGACGATGAAGTTTTGGCAGTTGTCGATGATCCAAGAGATATACTGCCAGCTAATATTTTATAAACATGGAGAACTCTATGCAAAACGCAAGTGAAAAAATGGTTCCAATAGACACATCAGGTGATCCCGTTGAAGTGGAACTTAATGAAGATAAAAAAGAAGAGGGTGTTGAAGTTCAACAAGAAGAGCAAGAAGAGCCTAAAGAACTTTCACGTGAAAAGATTGAACCAGAAGTTCCTACCGATCCTTATGAAACAGGAGATCTTGATAACTATAGTAAGGGAGTAAAGAAAAGAATTAACAATCTCGTAGGAAGAATGCGAGAAATGGAAAGACTTTATGAAACTACTCAAAAAGAAAATGAAGAGCTTAAAAAGAAATATAGTAGTGTGGGTAGAGGTTATGTATCAGAATTTGAAGGTAGAGTTACATCTTCAGTAGAAGCTGCTAAATCCAAACTTAAAAAAGCTATAGAAGATAATGACACGGAAGGACAAGTAGCTGCGCAAGAACAATTGGCGCAAGCAAAAGCAGACTCTGTGCGTTTAACTAATTTAAAAGCTAATCAAAAAAGAGATGAAGAAGCTCAAAAAGCTTTTCAACAACAAGCGCAAATGCCTCAACAAGCGCAACCTTATCAACCTGTCGATTATAAAGCAGAAGATTGGGCAGCAAAAAACACTTGGTTTGGATCAGATAAAGCTATGACTGCTACTGCGATGTCTTATCATGATGAATTACTGCAAGAAGGGTTTGACCCAACAAGCGATGAGTATTATAATGAAATTAATTCTTATATAAGAAGCGAGTTTCCTCATAAGTTTAAAAAAGCTGAAGAGGAGAAACAACCCGAAACGAAACAGCCCGTTCAGACTGTTGCGTCGGCCGTACGAAAAACTAAATCTGGACGCCGAGTCGTGAAGCTCACACCTTCACAAGTTGCAATAGCTAAAAGACTTAATGTGCCACTAGAAGAATACGCAAAACACGTGAAGGAGGCGTAAATGACTGATACAAAAATAAACAAAACCTCACGCAAATTAGAAACCCGTGAAAAGGATGTTCGAAAGAGGGGATGGGTTCCTCCTTCGAATCTTGAAGCACCTGAACCACCTGAAGGTTATCACCATCGGTGGGTAAGAGCTGAATATCGTGGTATGCAAGATGAAAAAAATATCATCGGTAGACTACGAAGCGGATATGAATTTGTAAAATCAGATGAATATCCCGATAGAATGGATTTACCTTCTATCGCTGACGGCAAATATAAAGGTGTAATAGGGATCGGTGGATTATTACTAATGCGTTGTCCTGTTGAAGTTAAAGAAGACAGAAATTCTTATTTCAGAAACTTAACGGATTCAAAGACACAGGCAGTAGAAAATGATCTCCATAAAGATGAGCATCCAGCTATGCCAATCCATCAGGAAAGGCAAAGCAGAGTAACATTTGGAGGCAATAAGAAATCTTAATGAGTAAGATCATTTATGTCTCTGAAAAATTTAGGAGACTACTATGGCTAACATAGATCAAGCTTTCGGTTTAAGACCGATAGCTAAAGTTGGTTCTGCCCCTGGTGGAACAACTGGTACGACTAAATACTCTATTACAAGTGGCGCAAGCGCAATATTTACAGGAGACCCCGTTAAGCCAAAGGCTGACGGATCAATTGAGGTAGCAACGGCTGGCGACCCTATTAGAGGTATTTTTTTAGGATGTTTCTACACAGATCCATCCACAGGCAAACCTAGATATAACAACACTTTCCCCAACGGTACGGCGGCAAGTGATGCTATAGCTTTTGTTGCTGATGATCCTGACCAATTATATATTGCTCAGCAAGATTCAGTTGGAAGCAATCTAGTAGCAGCTGACTTAAACCAAAACTGTGATCTAGTTTTTGGTGCTGGTTCTACCACTTCGGGTATTTCTGGTGTAGAAATTGATTCAAGTTCTAAAAATACTACTGCAGCACTTCAGGTGAAGTTGATTGATTTTTATGACACACCGAGTAATGACGCTACGGCTAATAACTCTGTTCTTGTTGTGAAAATTAACAACTCTGATATGAACGGTGGTACTGGAACTGCAGGCGTATAGGAGTAGATTATGGCGATTAATAGAGCGCAACTCGCGAAAGAGCTAGAACCTGGCCTTAACGCCTTGTTCGGTATGGAGTATTCTCGTTATGAAAACGAGCATGCTGAGATTTTTGACCAAGAAACAAGTGACAGAGCTTTTGAAGAAGAAGTAATGTTAGTTGGCTTCGGTGAAGCTGCAGTCAAGCAGGAAGGTTCTGCTGTACAATTTGATACAGCTCAAGAATCTTTCACTGCTAGATATTCTCATGAAACTGTTGCATTAGCATTCAGTTTGACTGAGGAAGCAGTCGAAGACAACTTGTACGATACTTTATCGGCTCGTTACACAAAATCTTTGGCACGTTCAATGGCATACACAAAGCAACAAAAAGCAGCGAACATTTTAAATAATGCATTCACAACTGCTGGTGGTGATGGTGTTTCATTAGTAAACACAGCACACCCAACTGCTTTAGGTGGCACATTCTCAAACAGAAGTGCAACTGATGCTGACTTGAACGAAACCTCATTAGAGCAAGCAATGATTGATATTGCAGGCTTTATCGACGAAAGAGGGCTAAAAGTTGCAATGCAAGGTAGAAAATTAATTCTTCCTGTAAACATTCAATTTGTAGCTGATAGAATTTTAAATTCTACTCTAAGAGTTGGTACTGCTGATAATGACATCAACGCACTTAGAAACATGGGTATGCTACCTGATGGATACGTGGTTAACCACTACCTATCAGACACTGATGCATACTTCATTAAAACTGATGCTCCTAATGGATTTAAACACTTCGTAAGAGCTCCCCTTGCTACTGGCATGGAAGGTGATTTCGATACAGGAAACATGAGATATAAAGCACGTGAAAGATACAGCTTTGGTTTCTCAGATCCTAGATGTGTATACGGATCTCAAGGTTCATAAGAATTAACTAAATCTTTCTTAGGTGAAGAAGGCGCTTGTAAGAGCGCCTTTTTTATTTTATAACTTATGTACCTAGATTAATTAAGTTGTGTAGACTGACTAGGCAGACGGTATAGAGACTACATGACGAGGGCTATACACCATAGGAGGTTATTATGGCACAAACGACTTTTCAAGGGCCAGTTAAATCAATTAACGGTTTCATAGGAGCAGGTGTTGGAAACGTAGTAAGCTTAACAGCGGATACAACTCTAACAGTTGCAGACCACGCAGGTCGAATTTTAACGTGTAATGATGCAGACGGCAAATTTACTTTACCAACGATTGACGCTACAGCTGATGCTAACGGCACAGGACCAGGCAACGATCCAAACAACACTAACAATGTAGGCGCTACTTTTACTTTTATTGTAGAAACAGCAGCTACTGATATGGACGTGTTAACTGATGGTACAGATAAATTTGTTGGTGGTGCTTACATTGGTATTGATGATTCAGCAGCAGGTAAAACTTTTATCTCTGGTGCAACTAACGATGTTATTACACTAAACGGAACAACAAAAGGTGGACTTGCAGGTAGTATTATTAAATGTACTGCAATGGCTGATAATAAATATCATGTCGAAGCACAGTTATTAGGTTCAGGAACTCTAGTAACTCCATTTGCGGATGCGTAATGTTCGGTCTTAAAAATAAAGAACTAACTTCGAGCGGACAAGTTACGACTAAAGTCTCTGCGGGCACTAACATTCTTAGTGCCCCCGCTAGAGTTCTACAGTTAAGCATTAGATGCGGTGCAACTTTAGGAAGAGTGGATCTAAGAGATAACGGTTCAGGTGGAACTGTTAAATACACAGTTCCTACTCCTGCAATCGGCGCTGGTGAAGATGAAGTAATGACGATTAGTTTTCCAGATTTAGGTATTAAATTTGATACAGATCTTTACGTTTTCTTTAACCAAGCAACGCACGTAGAAGTTTTGTACGCATAAGATGGCTAGGCTTGTCACATCAATTTCTAAATTAGGATCCTCTGAGCCATTTGAACTTCAGGTGGCTCAGGGACAAATCGCTTATCACAAACAGATTTACAAGTTTGGACAAAATTCAGTCGTTGGAGATAGTGTAGAAACTATTTGGCAACAAGGTGGTTTATATTCTTATCCACCAAGTGCAACTACAATGACGGTATCTAGTTCTAATACAAATGATACATCAGCAGGAACAGGTGCACGGACAGTTTTAATTTCTGGATTGGACGGAGATTATAATGAAATATCTGAAACTATAACACTAAATGGTCAAACAGCTGTTACTACTACTAATTCATTTTTACGAGTAAACAGAGGAATAGTTTTAACCGCAGGAAGTGGCGGGGCAAACGCAGGAACTATTTATGTAGGAACAGGAACAGTGACTACAGGTGTACCTGCCAATGTTTATACAACAATTAATGGAGATGGCACAAACCAAAGTCTTCAAGCATTTTGGACAGTACCCGCAAACTATAACGCTTATATTCATCAAACAAATATCTCAACAGGAAATAGTTCAAATACTCCCGCTGTTTTAAAAACTTTGTTAGTGGCAAGACCACATGGTGGAGTATTTAACACAAAAGAAGTAATTGTATTAACAGATGGCAATCATCTACAGGACTATAGTTTTCCCATTACGTTAACAGAAAAAACAGATATTGAATTTAGAGCAGAGTCAAGTTCAGGATCTGTAAGCTTTAATGTATCTGCGTCTATGAATATTTTATATGTTAGAATGGGAAGCAGTTTATAATGGCTGATAAGCAACCACCAAAAACAAAAAAGTATTTCCGTCCTACTAAAAGTGGGGCGGGAATGACTAAAGCAGGTGTTGCTAAATATCGTCGTGATAATCCTGGTTCTAAATTAAAAACAGCAGTTACAGGTAAAGTTAAAAAAGGATCTAAAGCTGCTAAGAGAAGAAAGTCATACTGTGCAAGAAGTGCAGGGCAGATGAAACAGTTTCCAAAGGCTGCTGCTAATCCAAATTCAAGATTACGACAGGCTAGGAGACGTTGGAAGTGTTGAGAGTTTTATTAATATTATCAATTTTATTATTTTCACAAAAAATTTATGGAGAGACAAACACTGTGTCTTCGACGGTGGTGACAAATTCGACACCGCCAACTGCTTCGGCGCCAAGTGTTGTTGTAAACAATTCTGATATTTGTAAAGTAGCAACGTCAGGTGCAATACAAACAAATATACTTGGTTTGGCTACAGGCGTTGTAGTGGACGATGAGTTGTGTCAATTGCTCAAGCTCAGTAGGCAGATGTATGCTGCAGGCCTAAAAGTTGCGGCGGTGAGTATACTAGCACAAGACCCAAGGGTGTTTGACAGTTTAGTGATGGCAGGAACACCACCTCCGTACATGGGTGCTATTGGTAGTGAAGCTTTAGAGAAATGGAAATCAAATCCAGATATGATACCAGAAGGTAGCATGGTATTTAAAGATGATGTTTTAAAAATTAATATAAATGAGGATGTAGATGATGGCGAATTCAAAAAGTTTTTATTTTTGGCTATGGCTATGTATATCGGTCTCCCTATCCTTTTCTAGTAAAGCACAAGTAGATTGCTCCACAACAACTGTCGGTTTATGTGACGAGGTTGTTGATCAAGTTATTATTGAAACAGTAACTGAAACAATTGAAATGAAACCCGATGGTATTCTAACTACCACAACCACCGAAAAAGATATTACAACCACCACCGTCGAAAACAAAGATAGTGGTGATATTCTTGATAGTGACAACGGATATGTAGCGACTTCTAAGGACGGTTCAATGGGCTCAGACTGGGGTGGCCAAGGTCCCGCTAGTATGCCTACAGGAACTTATTGTGGTGATTTAGGAACTGATAGATGCGCTGAAATTACAGGGTCTGATAATAATACAAGCGCTATGGGTGTTGAAGGAATGGGAACCACCTTTATACAAACAGTTGATGTATCTGAACTCGATATAAAATATGGAGGTAGAACTAACTATTCTATCAAAGTTGATAAGCAAGATGCTCAAGATAGAATATATATGCATATTACAGGAAGAGACGGAACTACTGAGGTATTTAGTGGTACTGATATTTTATCGGAGTCGGGTGTTAATAGTGGTTATCAAGTATACGAAAGTGGCTTTGATTTTTCAGGCACCATTACAAATTTAATTATAGAGGTAGGCGGACGTGATGTGAATTTAGCCGTGGGCCCAGTTTTTGATGACGTAAGCATTCGTGTGTTATACAACACTATTTCTACAATAGTACAACAAACGATTACATCTGTAGAAATGTGGGTTGCTTACGGTGGTAGTACCGAAACAGAAGTTATAGATATTGTAGAAGATTTTTTTGATCATAATGATTTTGTAGAAAAACCAGGTGGTGAAATAGATATACAACCAATTGAAGAACCAGATACAGAAGTTTCTTACGAAATGGTTGAAATGGAAATGGAAATAGAAATGCCTGTCATGGAGGTAGAAATACCAGAGATGGAAATGGAAATGCCAGAAATAGAAGTGGCGAGTGTTGAGACAGAGATAGAAGCAGAGATGGAAATGGAAATGGAGATGCCTGAACCAGAGGTAAATGAGCCAGATCCACAACCAGAGGAGGTACAAAATGAACCTACTGAAGAAGATACTACAGAGCCTGAACCTGAAACGCAGGAGGAGCCTAAGCAGGAAGAAAGCGCACCAGAGGCTACTGAAAATGAAACTAAAGAAGTTGAGGTTGAGGAAGTAGAAGAAAAAGAAGAACCTAAAGAAGAGCCTAAACAAGAGGAAAGTAAAAAAGAAGTGGCGGCGAAAAAAATATTAGAGAAGATGGGTGATAAAGGTAGATATGATTCAGCAAATCAGTTAAAAACATTAATTGTGATGCAAGTATTAGGTAATTCAAAATCATTCTTTGATTCACAAAAACAACTGAATGATATTAAAGGATTTTTTACAGATCAGTTTATTCCTGATGCTGAACTTACAACAAACAATATAGCACAATATTTCTTGTTTGCAGGAAGTGATGGGCTAATGAACGAAATGGTAATGCAACAGTGGCAGAATTAGAATTTGCGGGTTTAAAGCTTAAAGGCGGAAAGATAGTCGTTGTCTTAACAGCACTAGGTACATTGCTTGGTGGAGCATGGGGCGCGTTTGAATTTTATAAGGATTATCTAACGATGAAAGATACCATATCTCAATATGTCAGCCCTGACCTTTCAGGCTTTGATAAACGTATAGATTTAGTACAACAAGAAGTAGAAATGCTACAGAGTGAAATGAGTATGATTCTAGAAGAAGTTGGATTAGTGGCAGATGTAGCTAAAGAATTAAAAAACGATTTAAAAGGTGATGTGAGACGTATTGAAACAATTGTTGAGGATGTAGAGACAAGAGTAAAAGAAGATTCTAGATCAAATGAAAAAGACTTAAAATTAACGGTGGATGGTATTGAGTCTGATATGCAAAAATTAGAAAATGAATTAAATGAAGCTATGACAGAATTACAAGAAAGAGCATTGATAAACAAATAAAGCTACTCTTGCTAATCCTTTATCACAGATGAAATAATGGCTAAAACACCGTCTAACGAATACTTTACACCTATTAAAAAAAGAACTAGTATAGGTCGTTCTCCGCGTAGTAGACCGAAGAATAAAAACAAAAGACGTCAACACGTTAAATATAGAGGTCAAGGTCATGGGTAAATTATGTGCTAGAGGAAAAGCTGCAGCTAAAAGAAAATTTAAAGTTTACCCTTCTGCTTATGCAAACATGTATGCAAGTGCTGTGTGTTCTGGAAAAGTAACACCAGGCGGTAAAAAGAAACCAAAGAAAAAAGCTGATGGAGGAATGATTAATAAAATTTCTCAGCAAAGAAAAAAGGTATCCAACTATAATCAAGGAGGCATTGCTAAAGGTTGTGGTGGTATTATGGAAAACAAACGTAAAATAACCGCAGTAGCATAAATGTCCTTACGAAAGTGGGTAAAAGAAAAATGGGTAGATATAGGTGCTCCCAAAAAGAATGGTAAGTATCAACCTTGTGGTAGATCTAAAGGCAGTAAAAGAAAATATCCAAAATGTGTTCCTATAGCAAAAGCTAAAAGCATGACAGCAGGACAGAAGAAATCTGCTGTTGCTAGAAAAAGAGCTGCAGGCAATACAGGACCTAAACCAACTAATGTCGCAACATTTACAAAAAGAAATAAGAAACGACGTTCGTAAGTGGTCTGAACACTTTCTTGAAATACCTAATAAACATCTAGGAGGGTTTCCTGCCTGTCCTTTTGCTAAGAAAACATGGCATGATAATAAGGTTGTTGTTGAGGTAAAACGTAAAAATAAATGGTATAAAACAGAACTTAACGCTCAATTAAAACAATTAGATTTTCATATCCATGAGATATTGATATTTTGTGATCCATACTTTAATTATTCTCTAGAGGAATTTCAGGATATTATTGATGCATACAATGATTGGTATAATGAAAAGGATATATTTTTTATGGGTTTTCATCCCCTCAATCCAGCCAATGAAGAAGAACAAGAGTTTCTGGTTACTCCAAATGGGGAGACCCCACTTGTAGAGAGTGATCTTATGTATTCTATGATGTTGATACAAAAGTTCTCGCAATTACAGGAAGCTTCTGATAAACTACATCGTCAAGGTTACTATAAGAAGTGGCCAAAAGGGTATTATAAAGACGTCGTAGTATCTAGACAAAAAACCTTTAAACGAATATTCGGAGGTCGATATGATGGGTAAGAAAAAATCAGTTCCAATGAAACGAGGTGGCGTTGCTAAAAAACGTGGCGGTGGCATGATGATGGAAATGAAACGTGGCGGTAAAGTCATGAAGGGTAAAAAGAAAAAAGTAATGAAGAAAAAAGGCAAGAAAAAATAGATGCCAACTTATTCTTCTACAGCAAACTTTGATTTATCAATTGATGATATATCAGAAGAAGCTTTTGAACGATGCGGTCTACAAATTCGTAGTGGTTATGATGTAAAGACCGCACGACGTTCTCTTAATTTAATGTTAGCTGAATGGGCTAATAGAGGTTTAAATCTTTGGACAATTCAAAAACAAGAAAAAACATTAGCGGCTAATACAACAGCTTTAACAGGAACTGATTTATTTGGTTCTGCGGCTAATGACAGTTCACAGATTGTTGATATTACTGATGTCATTATTCGTGATTCAAGTAATAATGATTATTCAACATCAAGTATTAGTAGAGCTACGTATTGGAACTATACCGTTAAAACGACCAGCGGACGACCAACTCAATACTATTTTGAACGTACGATAAACCCAACACTATATTTATATCCTGCTGCAGATTCAGCATACACTCTAATATATTATGCTCTTGTTCGGATGAAGGACTCGGGCGATTACACGAATAATAATGAGATTCCTTTTCGATTTCTTCCATGTTTATCTGCTGGATTAGCTTATTACATAGCTATGAAAAAAGCGCCAGACAGAATTCAATTATTAAAACAAATTTATGAAGATGAGTTCCAACGAGCAGCGGATCAAGATGGTGAAAGAACAAGTTTATTTTTAACACCTAAAACATATTTACCAGGAGTCTAAATGGCTAGATATGCATCAGGTAAATTTGCACAGCGAATATCTGATCGTTCAGGTATGGCATTTCCTTATAATGAAATGGTGCAAGAATGGAATGGTTCATGGGTACATATTAGTGAATTTGAGCCTAAACATCCGCAGTTAGAGCCTTTACCAAAAGTATCTGATCCACAATCTTTACAATATGCTAAAGCACAGAAAATTAGTGCTATTGTACCATTGACCAATAACCTTTATGCTAGAAATATATTCGGTGTTAAAAAACAAACTATATCACAGTTTAATCCGATACCATCTCCAGGAGCTTATGAAACAGTAATTGTCAATACAATGCAACCTTTAGAAGGGACAGATCAAGAGAATAAAGATATAGAAATTAAATCATTTTTAGGTACAATAACGGTGAGTATATCATGACAACATATTCCGAATTATTAACACAAATTAGAGATTACACAGAAACATCTAGTGATGTTTTAACAGATACTATTCTTGATGATTTTATTCAACATGCCGAAAAACGTATATTTAGAGATGTTGATTTAGATGTCTACCGATCCTATCAATTTGCTAGTTTGACACAAGGCAATCCTTTTGTTACATTACCTGGTGCAGATACAGGACAATTAGCCTTTATCAGATCAGCACAGATTTATCCATCAACAGGGACACCAACACGTACGTATTTGGAGCAAAAAGACATTTCGTACATGAATGAATACTGGCCAGACAGAAGCTCTGAGTCACAACCTAAATACTACGCAATGTGGGATCAAGACACAATATATCTTGCACCTACACCAAATTCCAATTATAATATTGAATTAGCTTTGAACAAGCAAGAAACTGGATTATCCTCATCTAATACAACAACTTGGGTGAGTACAAATGCTCCAAGAGTTCTTTTATATGCTTGCCTATCGGAGGCATATAAGTTCTTAAAAGGACCAGATAATCTTTTAGCTTTCTATGAACAAGGCTATCAACAAGCACTACAAGGCTTGCAACTTGAACAACAAGGTAGAAGAAGACGTGACGAATACTCTGATGGTGTTCTCCGACTTCCTCTTGAATCGAAACAACCATAAGGAGATAAAACATGGCAATATCGTCTGCAATATGCAACACTTTTAAGAGAGATCTTTTAAAAGGGTTTCATGATTTTGACTCGTCTGGTGGAGATACCTTCAAGATTGCATTATTTACTTCATCTGCAACTTTAGGTGCTTCTACTACAGATTATTCAACTACTAACGAAATAACAAACACATCTGGCTCTGCTTACACAGCAGGTGGTGAAACACTAACTAATAATGGTGTAACAGGTGGATCAGGAGCTTCAACAGCTTTTGTTGATTTCGCTGACGCTCAATGGACTTCAGCTAGCTTTACCGCTAACGGTGCAATGATCTACAATACCACAACTGATGGTAGTACAGGAACTACAGATGCCGTTTGTATTTTAGCATTCGGTGGAGACTTCACAGCATCAAACGGTACGTTTACTGTGCAGTTCCCAGCAGCTAATACAAGTGATGCTATTATAAGAATTTCGTAGGGGGACTAAATGGCTTTAGTCCTCAACGATCGTGTTAAAGAAACCACGACTACCACAGGCATAGGAGCGATAACGCTCGCTGGCGCTGTAACTGGCTTTGAAACTTTTGCTGCTGGTGTAGGTAATAGCAATGATACTTATTATGCTATCGTACATCAAACAGCCAATGAATGGGAAGTTGGTAAAGCAACTTTAAACGGAGATTCTTCACAAATTATAACACGACAAATATATTCAAGTTCAAATAGTGATTCGAGTGTTAATTTTTCTGCAGGAACAAAAGATGTATTCTGTACATTTCCTGCTGTTAAGACAATGGATATGTTACTTACCACACAAGGTGATATGCCATATGCTTCTGCAGCGAATATACCTCAACGTTTAGCACTAGGATCGGCTGGTCAAGTATTACAAGTTAACTCTGGAGGAACCGCTCCTGAATGGGCTTCATCAAGTGGCGTAAGTGCTGGCTTCGTAATTGCAATGTCGGTGGCACTCTGATACAAGGATAATATATGGCACAAGATTTTGAAAACGTAAAAGCAAGAAATATAGGGACTTCCGCTTCAACATTGCTCACCGCTAACTCAGACGATGCAGTTATTGGTATTCGTGTTGCGAATGTAGTAACACAGACAATACAAGTAAACGTGTTTATCAGCAGTGGTGGTAATGATTATTATCTAGCTAAAAATGTCAGCATCCCTCAAGGCTCTAGTATTGAGTTTATTGATGGAGGTGCAAAAGTAGTTTTATTAACAGGCGATGCTGTAAAAGTCAGTTCTGATACAGCTAGTTCAGCAGATTGTTGGTTATCCTATATTGATAGCATAAGCACGTAAGGAGAGTAGATGGGTTATATTGGACCAAGAAATAGTGATCAGTTTAAATCCATGTCTACCCAGACTATTACGGGTGATGGTTCAGCTACAACTTTTACATTAAATACACCTGTAGCAAATTCGTCAGAAATAAGATTTGTTGTCAACAACGTTGTACAAAAACCTGACGTTGATTATACCGCAAGTGGTACACAATTATCTACAGGTTCAAATGTATTGGCAGGTTCCGATGCAGCATATGTAGTAAACATAGGAGCTGCTGTTGGATCACAAACACCATCTGATGGGAGCGTTGATCACACCGCGATCTCAGGTTCGTTTAACGGGATGTATTTAAACTTGGCAACAGTGACATCAACTATTACAGTAGCGTCCACACAAAATGCTTTTGTAGCAGGACCAGTAAACTTTACTAACACCGTAACGGTAGAAGGGACATTGACAGTTATATAATGGGAACTTTATTTGTAGACAAATTAGATCCACAATCAGGAACATCATTAGAGCTTGGTAGTTCTGGTGACACGATCACGATTCCGTCAGGGGCAACCATTACAAATAGTGGAACTGCTACTGGATTTGGAATTAATTCTGCTAATACCCCTACTTTTTTAGCAACTCTTTCTGGTGATAAAGGTACATATAGTGCAGGAGCAACAACTAAAGTTGAATTTGATAATGAAGTTATAGATACTAACAGTGCTTATGACCCATCAACAAACTATCGTTTTACAGTTCCATCAGGGTATGCGGGAAATTACTTGATAAGCACAGGTCTTAATATACAATCTACAACTAATGGTAGAGCAGTTAGGGTAGCAATATATAAAAATGGAGGCCAATTATATCAAGGCGGTTATTTTTTAACATCTCAGTATTTTCAAAACGATCAACCAAATGTTGCAACTGTATCTGGAGTGGTTAATTTAGCTGTGTCAGATTATATTGAAATTTATGGTTTTATGTATGATGGCGGTAATCATACTTTTAAATCTTCTACTTCATTTTTTTCAGGATTTAAATTAACATGATAACAATTTTAAAAGGAGGTCTATATGGCAAGTCTATCAACTAAAGTTAAGCTTTACTGTGAAGCGAACAGCAAAACGGCTGATTTCGGTCCAGGGGGCAATGTAGCTTTACAGGATGACTCTGACGGTAATGGCCCGTACATAAAAACGTGGAGCGTGGATGGTTTAGATAAACCAACGGACGCAATTCTCGCGAATTATGAAACGGCAGGCAATACCGAAGAGACAAATAATACTGTACGTGCTACAAGAAAAGCAGCTTATGGTGATATTGGCGATCAATTGGATGAGATATTTAAAAATATCGACACGTGGAAAGCACGTATCCAAGCGGTCAAAGATGCTAACCCTAAGTCGTAAAGGAGAAGTAATTGAGTAAAGTACAAGTAGATACTATTGATACCAGATCTGGAACGTCTACCATGCAAATTGGTAGTACGAACACGTCTACTATTAATTTAGGCGTTTCAGGTGATACGGTTAACATCCCGTCAGGGGTGACGATCGCTAACGCTGGTACGGCTACTGGCTTTACACCTTCACTTATACCAGATAATTTACAGTATCTTTCATTAAGTGGTAACCAAACAATATCTGCAAATACAATGACAACTATTACAGGTTGGAGTAATGGTCAAATAGCTGACCGATTATTAATTAATTATGGCACACAATATGCCACCAATTCATCTGGTATTATTAGTTTTTCAACTGAAGGATATTATCATGTAGTATTAAGAGTTTCTGGAAGTACAACAGGATCAAGTAATTTAAATGCGTATATTAATTCTACAACAAACAATTCGTCCTATGCAGACGCAATAGATGTTAATCTTGCAACTTTTGGTAGTGGTGGTTTTAATTACTACATGGACGGAATATTTAAAATTACCGACACTTCAAATCATAAATTACAAATGCAAATTTATATGCCGACAAATGGTGGAGAAGTTGCAGGAAGCACGACAAGATTAAGGTCATTTATGAGAATTGTAAGATTAGGAACGGCAGCATAATGAGCACCCTAAAAGTAGACACGATACTCAAGAGAACGGGCACTGGCACGATAACATTGGGCCAGTCAGGGGATACCATTAGTATTCCTTCAGGGGCTACGCTTTCTAATCAAGGCACAACAGTGCCAACAGCTTTCGGTAAAATAGGACAAGTAAAATCAGTTAATTTGTCAACAGCAACAACTTACAATAATTCTTCTTTTACAGATATTGCAGGTTTATCTTTAGCAATAACACCATCAGCTACAACTTCTAAAATATTAATTATGTCATCTCTTTCTTACAGTTATGATGATTCTGCACAAAATAGAATTTACTTTCAAATTTTAAGAGATTCCACTTCTATAATGATTACAAGTGGTGCTTTTGATACTGCTGTTGATTCTGCACATTTATCAACTACTACCCCTATATTTTTAGATAGTCCAAATACGACATCTGCAGTTACTTATAAAATACAAGGTAAATCAACAAATTCAGCTTTGGATATAAGAATATCTGGTAATTCAGATAGTACACAAACAACATCTACACTAACCTTATTTGAAGTATTGGAATAGGAGCGTAACATGGCATTTGCAACGATAGACGTAACAAAAGGAATAACAGGAACCATCCCTGTAGCGAATGGTGGCACGGGCCTAGCGTCAGGAACCACGGGAGAATTTTTAAAGTTTACAGGTAGCACGGCTATTGGCACAGGTGAAGCTGGTGGTGGTAAACTTTTACAAACACAAAGCACTTCATCAAATAGCAGAACAACAGTTACCTCTACAAGTTTTACTGGTTGTGGTTTGTCAGATACAATAACTTGTGCTTCAAGTTCATCTAAAGTTTTAGTTATAATTTCAGCACAATTTGCTTGTGACAGTAATAATGCGGCTGTTACTAATACTCTTGCAAAATTTCAATTAACAAGAAATCATTCTGGTATTTCTGAAACACAGATTTATCATACAAAGGAAGAACATAATAGACCAGAAAACTCTGGTATGGACATGATTTTTGCAGGAAATTTATCAATTATATTTTTAGATTCTCCATCAACTACAAATGAACTAACATATTCTTTAAATGCTTTAATTGAGCCCTCTACCTCTGGAATGGAAATAATTTCTGGTGGGAGTAATGAACACACTAAAGCAATTACATTGATGGAGATAGGTGCATAATGAAAGACAATTACTTATTTAAAGCAATAAAATCAATTAATGAAAACGCAGAGTTTAAATTTCAAGAACAAGATATTGATAGTATTGAATGGCTTAATGGAACTACGCCAATAGCAAAAGATGTTCTTGAAGCAAAAGTACAAGAAATAAAGGACGCAGAGTAATGGGATACATTGGACCAGGTTTAGATTTTGGCGCGTTCCAGAAAATCGATGACATCTCATCAGGATTTAACGGCACCGCAACAGAATTTAATATTCAAATTGCAGGATCCACGGCTGAAATAGCATCTTTAAACCAAATGATTATTTCTATATCGGGGGTCATCCAAGAGCCGAATAGCGCGTTTACTTTTGGTAGTTCTCGTAGTACAATAGCCTTTACAGCGGCACCAGCAGCAACCGACACATTCTTTGGTATCTTGCTAGGGAATAGTTTTGATGCAGGCACCCCTGCAGATGCGAGTATCGGGTACTCAAAGCTAACAACCATTAACGGAGTATACAGAAACGTGCAGACACTAACACAAAATATTACTCTTGCAGCAAGTGATAACGCTCTTGTCGCTGGACCATTTACGGTACAATCTGGTTCAACCTTAACCGTACCATCAGGAGCAACGTTTGTCATCGTATGAGCACTTTAGAAGTAAATAAAATTACACCTGTTTCTGGGGGAACAACAGTTCAAGTTGGAGAGTCGGGTGACACAATCAATATACCTGCGGGCGCAACTTTTGCAAATGCAGGAACTATGACAGGAGTGCCAGCACCAACAAGTGGTGTACCTGCTTCCGCTATTGACTCAGGAACTATCGCTACAGCAAGACTTGGAAGTGGCACAGCTTCATCTTCTACTTTTCTAAGAGGTGATCAAACATATGCAAGTGCTGGAGAAAGCAACACTCCTGGTTGGTTAGCTACAATGACTGGTGTACAGTCTATATCAACTAATACATACACAACTGTTCAATTTAATACTTTAAGTGATGGATATGACACTGATAGTGGATTTAATACAGGCACATATACTTATACAGTTCCGACTGGAGAAGGCGGAAAATATTTTTTAACTGCTGGTGTTTATATTGATTCAAACAGTTCTAGAGATTATAAAATTAAATTTGTTACAAGTGCTGGAGATAGAGGAGAAACTTTTGTATCTGGTATAAATTATACTGTAGGGGTAACACCACAAACAAGTGTTGTTCAAAGTTTAAACGCTGGACAAACAGTTTATGTTCAAGTTTATCAAAATACTACCGTTAGTAAAAATACATCATACGGAATTAAAAATTGTTGGTTTGGAGGTTTTAAAATATCATCATGAGTAATTTAGATAAAAAAATAATATTATATTTAGGTAGAACACCAAATTTTTTAACAGAAGTAAAACTAGAAGATAAAGGTGATGGAGTAAATTATAATGGTCTCACAAATTAAAGTAAACGAAATCATCAAGCAGTCTGGATCGTCAATATCTATTGGTGAGTCGGGAGACACGATTACGTTGCCATCAACTGCAACGCTTACTAACTTTCCTGATAATACTCCAGCTTTTAATGTTAAATTAAGTGGTAACCAAAATGTATCAGATGGTGTTGGTACTGTTGTAGCTTTTAATAGTGCACAAGTTGACACTGACAGTGCTTTTAACACTAGCACTTACAGGTTTATACCTCAAACAGCAGGAAAATATTTTATATCTTTTACTATGTTTGCTTTATCGGCAAATGCAGGAAATGGAAATTTGTACTCTATGACTGCACATATTAGAAAAAATGGAAGTAATCAAACGGAAGTAGTTAATGATTATAATAATAGTTTTATTAGACAAGGTGTTGCAACTACAACTACCATAATAGATATGAATGGTAGCACAGACTACATTGATTTTTTTGGTGATGTAAATGTAGGAACAGGTGATGGTCGTTTTCAAACTAACACAAGAGCCAATGGGTTCTTATTAATAGGAGCATAGATGACAAGTGAATTAAAAGTAGATAAAGTATCACCAGCAACAGGCACGTCAACCACGCTCGGTGATTCGGGTGACACGTTTACCGTCCCGTCAGGCGTGACCCTTGATACGTCAAGCTCGACTCTTACGTTACCGTCCACTATCATTACAGGACAGACAGAAAAAACTACACTTGTAGATGCTGATAAATTTTTAGTGTCAGATGCAAGTGATAGTGGTAATCTTAAATATGTAGAGAAACAATATTTACCTAGTGGTGGATTTGTAAGATTAGGTGGCACTACTGGAACAGGTTTATCAAGTATAACTCACGATAATATTTTTACTACTACTTATGAAGTTTATAAAATTATTGGAAGTCATAGTATGGGTAGTAATAATGCTGTAACTAGAATGGTAGTAAGAATAGGTGGCGAGGATTATCAAGATAATTATAGATATGCAGCTGGAAGTTTTGAAAGAACATCTAGTGCTGGTGGTAGTTCAGTAAAAAGTGCATGGGATAATTCTATAATAAATCTTACAACTGGCTCATCATATACAGCAGCACACCCAACAGCTATGGAACTAACAATTTATAATCCTAAAGATGGAACTCGTAATACCTGTATTCAATGGAGGGTTAGTTATTACAGACCTAACGAAGCTACTTGGTATGGTTTAACTACAGGTGGTATTTGGGTTGATGGAACTGATGGACAAAATAATGATGGATTTAAAATTTATCCAAGTACAGGTACTTTGGATAATGTAAAATATTCAATATACGGATTAGTGAGTAGTTAATGAGTAAAGTAGCACAAGATGGAATTATTAGAGATGCAACAGCAGAAGAACAAACAATAATTGATGCAAGAAACAAAGCATGGGAAGATGATAAACCAAATAGACAGCTTTCTCAAATAAGAGAAATAAGAAATCAAAAACTAATGGAAACAGATTATTATGCTCTACAAGATGTAACCATGAGCAACGAGATGAAGGCATGGCGTCAAAGTTTACGAAACATACCACAAGACTATACAACCGAAGAAGAATATGATTTACTATTAGCCCGTGATGAGAACGGCAACCTAACCCACAGCGTATGGAGTAAACCATAATGGCACTAACGAGACTTGGACCAAATCAATTGATTAATTTAGCGAGCAACGTGACAGGTACATTACCTACAGGTAATGGTGGTACAGGTGCTACAAGTTTTGCTCCTGGTATTACAAATGCTGAACAATGGAATTTAACTTCTTCACAAACTTTAGGCTCTGGAGAAGTTTTACTTACTCCTTTTTCAAGACTTACTTCAAGTGGTGTAGGAAATATAGGAACAAATGTAAGTTCTTCGTCAGGCGTTTTTACTTTTAGTTCTACTGGTATTTACGCTGTAAGACTTCAAATGTATATAAACAGAATAAATCATTTAGTTGAGTTTGTTGGTGGTATTATAAAATATTCTACTAATGGAAGTGATTACAGCACTATATCTAATTCTTATGACAGTTTACCAGATGTATCAAATGCACATTGTAGCGTAACTGTAGAAGCAATAATAGATGTTACAAATACTTCTAATAATAAAATTAAATTTATGGGAGAAGCGTCAGACGCAAGTGGTGCACAAATAAGTGGTACTGGTAGTGTGGCTAATACAGCCGCAACCTTTATTCGTTTAGGAGACACATGCATTAGTGAGATACGTAGAATGGAATATCAGATGACACAGGATGTCAGGAGTGTATAATGACATTCTAGGAGACTAATTTATGGCGTTTGGTATAACAACTTTTGCAGAAGCACCTTTTTCGGCACAAGGCCAACAAAACGCTGTCGTAGCCGTATCAGGGCTGTCTCTTACTTCTAGTCTTGGATCAACAACCATTGGTCTAAATCCAAGTATCACAGGTTTCAATCTTACCACTTCAGTTGGTAACGTATCTTTACAAAATGTAGCACGACCAGGCGGTCAAGCAATGACTTCCGCTGTTGGTGGTGTTGGTATCAGTGCAGGTCATGTTATTGAGCCAGCAGGACTAGGTGCAACATTAGCACTTGGTACGCCAACACTTGAAGTTAGCACACATGAATTAATACAAGGATTTGAATTAACATCAGCTCTTGGTACACCAGCTATTGAGATTAATGCAGTAGCGACACCGAGTGGTTTAGCATTGACCTCGGCTCAAGGAACAACGACACAAGAAATAGTTGTTCAGCCTTCAGGTTTATTTATAGGCACCTCATTAGGAGCTACCGTAGAAGTTGGTGATGCAAACGTACCATCCAAAGGGATGGAGATCACCAAAGTAGTTACTGTTGTTAGTACAGGTAGTGGTAATAAATACTTTATAGACGGCGTACAACAAGACACGTTAGAACTTAAAGAAGGTAATACCTATACCTTTGATCAGGCTGATTCAAGTAACTCTGGACACCCACTTCGTTTCTCTACTACACCTGATGGTACACATGGTGGTGGAACAGAATACACAACAGGTGTCACAACAAATGGAACACCTGGTAACGCAGGAGCGTATACAAGAATTAAGGTAGCTGATTCAGCACCAACGTTATATTACTATTGTTCGGTACACTCAGGTATGGGTGGTCAAGCAAACACCCCTGTCAATAATGATTTCCCTGGTCAAGCAGTAACATCAGCACTAGGTACGCCTGTTGTCTCTTCTACAGCAACAGTACTACCACTTGGACAATCGGTATTCATGTCTCTTGGTACACCGAGCCTATCGGTTAGCTCCGTTGCGACACCGACAGGATTAGAATTAACCACGGAACTCGGCACACCAGCTATATATTCTTGGCGAGAAGTTGACGACTCTGAAACTTCAACATGGACAGAAGTTGATGATAATGCTACAATGAACTGGTTAGATGCAGCATAAATTATGAGTACATATTCAACACGACTAAAAATAGAATTAATTGGTTCAGGAGAGCAATCCAACTCTTGGGGTAATACGACTAATAATAACTTTGACCAAGTTTTTGAACAGTCGATTGCTGGTGTATATAGTAAAAACTTAGGGGCAGAAACAAGTCCTTATACACTGACCTCGGGTAACGGACCACAGACACAAGCAAACAACGAAGCAAGACAAGCAGCTATTGTCTTCACAGGACATAGTTCTGATTTTATTGTACAGTTTCCTGCAGTAGAAAAATTATATTTCTTACGTAATGCAAGTTCATCAAATAAAGTCACAGTAAGACTTGGAGCATCAGGTAATACTTTTGTTCTTAATCCATCAAGAAACGTTTTCTTAACAACAGACGGTACAAACTGGTTTGAATTACAAACACAAGGAAGTGATTGGTTAACAAAAACAGGTGCCTATACTGCTTTTGCAGGAGATAAAATATTTGTTAATACATCAAGTAGCGCATTTACTATTACCTTACCAGCGTCACCTAGTGTTGGTGATGAAGTAAGATTTTTAGATTTAGCAAATACATTTGATACAAACAATTTAACTGTCGGTCGTAATAGTGAAAAGATTGATGGGGCAACATCAGATTTAACAGTAGCAACAGAAGGTGCTGCTTTTGCGTTGGTCTATTCGGGATCAACATATGGATGGAAACTATTGGAGAAATAATATGGCAACATACGCATCTATTCGTTATAAATTTTCTGGCGCCAATGTTTCAGGCGTTGCACAAACAGCAAGTAATTTAAGTGATCTAGCTGACGCGTCAACTTCAAGAACTAATCTCGGCGTAGAAATTGGAACTAATGTACAAGCTTTCATTTCTGCAACAGCAGGAACTAACGCTAATGGTACAAGAACAGTGAGTACATCGGCTCCGAGTGGCGGATCTAATGGCGATATTTGGTATCAATATAGTTAATGCATAATGCCAGTATATGTTAAAGATGGTGGAGTTTGGCGTACAATAGATAGACTCTATGTACGTGACGGAACCTCTTTCACAAATCAAACAATTAATAACGTCTATGTAAAAAACGGTGGCACATGGCAAAATGTTTTTGTTATTTTTGAAACACCTACTTCTTTTACAACAGGATCTTCAGGACCAATTGCAGTACCTGCTTTAGCAAATGCTATACATATACAGCAAGCAGTAGGTGGTGGCTCTGGTGGATACAGGGGCGCTGACTATGATAAAGCTGGTGGTGAATCTGCTGGACCAGGCGGAGCATCAGGTGCTTTTATTTCTGATATGGTTTTTAATGTAACAGGCGGTGAAACATTAACATTAAATGTTGGATCAGGTGGCGCTGCAGGAACAGGAACATATTCAGGTAACTCAGGAACTGGCGGTAATACAACTTTGTCAGGAACATCTTCAGGTGCTTTATTTACTTTAGGTGGAGGCGGAGCAGCTTCCGTATCAGGTGGCGGTGTTCAAGGACCTCTTCGTACAAATAATGCTAGTACAGGTGGTACACGATCTGGTTTTGCAACTCCTCGATCATCGGGAACAACAGTAGATGGTTTAAATATTACAAGCTTTCAATCAGGGCCAAGAGGTGTTTTTAATCAACAAGGAGACGGAGTAGGAGGAGATAATCCTGGAAACTGTTCTGGTGATAACTGTACTATTGGTGGTGGTGATGGTGGTGATCCTTATGGTGGTTCATTAACAACAGGTGGTACAGGTGGCGCAAATGGTAACACAGCAGGAACGGCTGGCACACAAGGTGGCGGCGGTGGAGGAGGAGGCACAGAGCCTGGATCTTCTGCAGGTGGAGCTGGCGGTGATGGTGAATTTATTTTTAGATTTATGAGGATTGCATAATGCTAACAAAATTAAATATTGCTCCTGGTATTGATAAACAAGATACAGAATATGGTGCTGAAGGTCGTTGGACCGATGCACAAAATGTACGATTTCATTATGGCTTACCACAAAAAATAGGTGGCTGGACAACAATTATTACTGACACACTTATTGGCGTTGCAAGAGATCAACACACATGGACAGATCTCAATGGTGTACGGTACGCGGCCATCGGCACAGATAGAAAATTATATATCTACACAGAGGGTACAGCATATGATGTAACACCTATACGTCGTGGTCCTACATCTTTAACAAATCCTTTTACAACAAATGGTACCAACAACGTCACTGTAGCGGATACAGGACACGGTGCTATACAAGGTGATTTTGTAACCTTTGATTCTTTCTCTGCTATAGACGGTTTAGATATGAATAATGAATTTGAAATTACTTCTATTACTAATGCTAACTCTTATGTTGTAACACATACAAATACAGCATCTGGATCAACAGCAGGTGGTGGAGGTACAGGTAATGCAAATTATCAAATTAGTATTGGACAAGAAACATCAACTTACGGTTATGGTTGGGGTACAGATGTATGGAATACTCCTACTTATAGTGGTAGTGATCCAGGTTGGAACGAACCTAGACTTGTTTCTAACGTAACGATTGATGGTCGTAACTGGTCTTTTGATACGTTTGGTGAAGACTTAATTGCAACAGCACATAAAGGTTCTACCTATCGTTGGGATACATCATCTGGTGTATCAACAAGAGCTGCTATTATTACACAAGCTCCTACAAGTTCACGGTTTAATCTTGTTTCTATGCCAGACAGACATGTCTTTTTATTTGGTACAGAAACAACAATTGGTACAGCTTCTACGCAAGATGATTTATTCTTGCGGTTTTCCTCCCAAGAAGATTATACGGATTGGACACCTGTTGCAACAAACACAGCAGGTTCCTTCCGTATTCAAGATGGATCAAAGATTGTGGCAGCAACAAGATCACGTAATGCGGTGCTAGTTTGGACAGACACTTCTTTACATGCATTACAATTTGTTGGCGCACCTTTTACTTTCTCTCTTGTACAATTAGGTGGTGGATGTGGTGCTGTTGGTGTTCATTCTACAGTGGATATTAATGGTGTTGCGTATTGGATGTCACAGAATGCGTTCTTCTTATACGATGGTACAATTCGTAAATTACCTTGTTCTGTACAAGACTTTGTTTTTGAAGATTTTAGCGCGGCTCATCAACCAGAAACATATGCGGGTGTTAATTCAGAGTTTAACGAAATTACTTGGTTCTATGCATCAAATGCATCAAACTATATTGATCGTTCTGTTACATATAATTACTTAGAAAAAACATGGTACACCAATACATTAGCAAGAACAACATGGACAGATTATGGTGTTTATCAAGAACCTTATGCAACATTATATGACCCTACATCTCTACCAACAACGCCTACTGTATTAGGTGTAACAGATGGTGCTACAACGTATTATCAACAAGAAACAGGTAGTAATGATAACTTAACAGCAATGACAGCCTTTATACAATCAGGTGATTTTGATATTCAAGATGGCCAACAATTATTACATGTTAGTCGCGGTATACCTGATTTTAAAAACCAAACAGGAAATGCAACAATTACCATGAACTTTAAAACATATCCAAATGATACATCATCTACTACTATTACTAGAACAGTTAATTCTAGCACGACAAAATTTGATACACGTGGTAGAGGTAGACAAACAAATTTAAAAATTGAA
>LSRR01000443.1_pt1 | contig 62327 bp, 114 predicted proteins | sample 1162981 | NCBI WGS metagenome assembly LSRR01 (sample SAMN03256433, study PRJNA305521) | marine metagenome | biome: Estuarine; feature: Estuary; material: Brackish water; isolation source: iron chloride precipitation of viral particles from surface water samples | place: USA: Chesapeake Bay ... | reverse complement strand
TTAACCTCCACCATTTAGGAGATATCGGTTCGACCCCGCTATTCTCCACCAATATGTTGGTAGCTACGGATTAGCAACAACTGTTAGGATGCCGGGCAGGCGTAGGCAGTTGTTTAAGTAGAGGTCGGAACTCTTGCCAACTCCAAGATGCGGGTGTAGCTCAGTGGTAGAGCGGCTGGTTGCCAACCATCAGGTCGTGAGTTCGATCCTCATCACCCGCTCCAACTTTTTTTCACAAGGTATCCTGCAATGAATCGTATTGTTTCTCATATACGTTCAAATTCGTTTGAGCGTCCTACACTGGTGCTTGATATTGATCAAGTAGAAGAAAACTATAATCAACTGAAGGCAGGAATGCCAGAGGCACATATTCACTATGCTGTAAAGGCTAATCCACATCCTCGTATACTAGAACGGTTGGTTCAGTTGGGTTGCAGGTTTGATGCTGCTAGCATTGGCGAAATTGACATGTGCTTAGACGCAGGTGCTGATCCTGCACACATCAGTTTTGGTAATACTGTAAAACGTGTGCAAGATATCAAAGATGCTTATGCTCGAGGTATCGGTTTGTTTGCTGCAGATGCTAGCGAAGAACTGGCTAAGATCGCAGAACATGCACCTGGTAGCAATGTGTTTATTCGTGTGCTGATGCGCAGTACAGAAGCTGAATGGCCATTGAGCCGTAAGTTTGGCTGTAGTAGCAGCATGGTAATACCGCTAATGTATGAAGCACAAGAATTAGAACTTAATCCTGTGGGACTGAGTTTTCACGTCGGATCGCAAACACGTCATCCACACATGTGGTATGACAGTTTAGATGCTGTAGCTGCTATTTGGCACAATGCTGTAGAACAAGGATTTAACCTAAGCCTGCTTAACATAGGCGGCGGCTTTCCTGCTTACTACGGTGTTGACATTACCGACCCTGCTGAATACGGCGCAACCATCGTAGACGCAGTTCGAGAGCGTTTTGGTGACGTGGATTATATTATGGCAGAGCCAGGTCGCGGTATGGTAGGCAGTGCCGGTGCTATTGCTGCGGAAGTGCTGCTGGTAAGCCGCAAGCACGAAGAAGATCCTGTGCGTTGGGTTTATCTAAACATTGGACGCTTTCATGGACTAGCAGAAACTGAAGAAGAAGCAATCAAGTATCAGTTTCTTACACCAGACTGCGACAGCACACAAACTGGACCTTGTATTGTAGCAGGTCCAACCTGTGACAGTGCTGATGTGCTTTATGAAACTCATAAAGTAGAGTTTCCGGAAGATCTAAGCTATGGAGATAGAGCAATCATACTCAACTGTGGTGCTTATACCAGCACCTATAGCAGTGTTGCTTTCAACGGATTTCCTCCGTTAGCGGTAGTAACTATTTAATTGTCGTGGGGTAGAGAAGCAGTCAACTCACTTGGCTCATAACCAAGAGATCGCAGGTGCAAATCCTGTCCTCGCAACCAGTATACTATGCAGGTGTAGCTCAGTTGGTAGAGCAACAGATTCCAAATCCGTAGGTCCAGGGTTCGAATCCTTGCGCCTGTGCCAATTTCAAAGATATATAATTATACAGTAGAGCGCCAGGCTTGGTCCGTCCTGGTCTATTGTAACTAAGAATAATAATATCCTAATCTCAGTTAGGGGTCACAAACACTAGTCCAACGGTGTGTGGCTAACGGACCGCCAAACAAATATATCGTGTCTAGATTGTTTTTCGGGTGATGCACATGCTACCAAAAGAGATCCGAATAATTGACAATCGCCGCTGGCGTGTAACCGACGCCGATTACTACAGCCGCGGAGATTTCCCTGGCGTTGCAGACAACAGCAACGGTTGGTACTGGATAGTATGCGTGACCCAACCTGCCGACATAAGACGCATCAGTATCTCGGGTTGGACAGATTATCCTACTGCATAAATATACACATGCCAGTGAGAAAATGCAGCAACGGAAAATATCGCATAGGCGACGGTGACTGCATCTATAAAAGCAAGGCCAGCGCAGAGCGAGCCTATGCTGGCTATAGGGCTGCCAAGTATGCCGAAAGTGTTGAAGCAAACCAAGATATACACAGTTTGTTCGACGAACTAAAAAAACTAGAGAAAAAATACCAGAAAAAGGCTAAAGTGTATCATTGGTGCGTCAACATGAAAGCAGGAAAAAATAATGACAAAAATATATGAAAACATGAACGAACTAGTAACAGAATTTTTAGATAGAGCAGCCAAAATGGATTGTGCCGGATATACATTACCAGAAAGCACTAGTAGACGATGGACTCATGACAAAGGATCCAAATACAAATATCACAGTGCAGGATATTATGCAGATCAATCTACATTACATTTTAGATTTGACAATTACAATGAGGTGTATCAGGAGTATTTCGAAGCACACAGAACTGTAACATTGATAGAAAATGCAGGTGGTAGGAGCAACTATCCGCAGCCTGTCACATTAAAAGAAAACGAGGGCAGGCCAAATTATACATTTAAATCCGTAATAGATTCGTCGAGAACCACATCAAACAGTGTATCATACACTAACTCAGTAACAGTAGGCGTGAAGGTCAAAGTCGGCACTGACAATTTGTCTGCAGAAGGTAGTATTGAGGTTAATCATTCAGAAACCAAAGACCGTGGCGAGTCAAATACAACCGGGCAATCCGGTGAAGGAACTACCACTTGGCATTGGAACGAAAGTCCAGAGGTATATCCGGAAGGTTTTGAATTGTGGTGGGGAGTGAATCGTTACAAACTTCAAACCAATCCAGATGCACAACTTGTTACAACATACACCGTTGATGCGTCGGAGAACGGCAAATTTCAATTTGCTGTTAATTGTGGTTATAAGAGGGAAGGACATCTAAAACATACAACGCTGTTTGTAACGGTGGATCCTTCACAACTAGGTTATACAGAGAAAGATACATACGGCAATTTCATCTTTCATGTTAAAGTGCCAACAAATTATAATGTTGATTACTATGATTCGTTTCCAACAATAGAAAAAAGGCCACTTACATAAACTCCATCGCGGGAACGCATGCCAGGTTCGATTCCTGGGACACCCACCAAACATGTGCGTGTGTAGCCGAATGGTTAGGCCCGAGATTGCAAATCTCGTTCATGCAGGTTCGAGTCCTGTCACGCACTCCAAATAACGATGTAGTAGCTCAGTGGTAGAGCAGTGGATTGAAAATCCTCGTGTCGGTGGTTCGAATCCAACAAACAGGACCATGCCTTGGTAGCTCAATTGGATAGAGCACTTGACTTCGAATCAAGGGGTTGCGGGTTCGACTCCTGCCCAAGGCACCAATTTTTTTACAAAACCGGTTGACCATATGTGTATCTCGTGTATATTAATACTGTAAGCAACGGAGAGACACACATGAAAGTCACTGTGCAGCACATTGAACAGGATCGCAACACTGGTGCGGTGCTTGGGTTTACAGACGTTGCAGAAGTCAACGTTTGGCATACTGAAGACATCAACGAAGCACTTGAATATGCTTATCGATACACCAACAATGTTGATGGTAGCTGGAGCATGAAGATTGGTAGTGATGCCAATGACGATGTGACAGTGCTTGCGTCGCTTCCTGTTGCCAATGGTCGCACTTATGGACTACGCAGCACCAGCATGTTTGACCGTATGGTGCTCAACGGCAAAACATACAAAGTTTCAATGGTTGGATTCACTGAACTGGAGATCGCATAATGTATCGTGTAAACTTTAACATGGCAGGCTTTTCGTTTGACGAGTATTTTGACAACTATACTGATGCAAAATACTTTGCAGAAGATCGTCAACAGTATGGCTTTCAAACTTGGATCACGAAGGTAGAATAAAATAGACTGTATTTACTGAATTGGAGATGGCATAATGGAAAAGATTGTTCGTGATGGAATGGTAGCAGTTGCCGTATCTGGCGGCTTTGGTGCTGGATGGTCAACTTGGAACGATATTGATCCAATGGATGCTCGTTTCAATCAACTGTTTCTGGATGGTAAAATTGATGAGATTGTAGGTATCTGCGAAGATGAAGATCTTGGTTATGCAGGTGGTGCTAAGGGTGTAGGGATTGTATGGGTTCCTGTTGGTACTGAGTTTATTATTACCGAGTACGATGGTGCTGAAAGTCTTGAAACAAAAGATAGTTTTAACTGGAGGATCGCATAATGGACTGGATCATGTATACTGTGGGTATAGTGGCTCATATTTGGACTGTGATGGTTATTGTGGGCTTGATCTTTGTTGGTCGTGATAATGTTACCGGACGCATTCGTGTTGCTCCGTGGCGCATCTGGACACCTTTGGTTCTGGTGCTAGCATACTGGAACTGGTTCTTTTTTGGATAAATCTTTTGCAAAGGTGAAAAACAATGTTTGATAAATTCCGTGAAAATATGCTATATATTACCACACTCCAAGAAAATCTCCGGTCGGACGGCAGTGTAAACTGGGATTTTGTTGACGCCGACATGTATGACAAATGGAGTGTGCTGCTGGACAGTGCCACTTACATGGAGTGGTTTGACCGTGTAGCAGATGAAGTAGAAGGTGAATTAGATTGCGCAATGGCAGTGTGAAGATAGATTATGTAGAAGTGTTTGGTATCCGCAAACCTGTGTTTGTGGTCTCACTACAAGATGACATTGCGGATGACACACACTATTACAGTGATTTCAACACAGCGAAAAAAAGTGTTGACTTGTTTGAACAGGGAAACTATACTGTTGATGTAGACGGAAACGTTGAAATCAACCAACTATAACTCATAAGAGTAAACTAACGTTTGGGAGGACGTAACTACCACACTCAAACATAAGGAGATTTACCATGAGTGATAAAACTGAAATCGCAAAAGAGTTTGCAAAAATTGCTGTAGAAGGGCTGCTGATTGCAGTGTCTTTGCTAGCATTAAACGGTGCTGTAGTATATGCACTATATGCCTGGTTTGGTATTGAAGTGGGAATTGGTATACTGCTGGGGTCAGCTATTGTGTTGGTGTTTGTGTTGCTAACCGCGGCTGTGGTATTCACATACGAACGTGCAAAACATCGTGTGCGACTGCGTAAACTCAAATCGCAATAAAATAAAAAAAGACGGCTTCGGTCGTCTTTTTTTTATGAATACCGGTTGACCTATTGATTGATTATGCTAATATAAATTGTAGATAGAGAGGAAACTGCAAAATGAAAAAAGGTGAGATGCTCAGCAAGATGTTGCACATTGCAACCAACGCTCATCACGGGCAGTTTGATCGTGGCGGACAGCCATATATTCTCCATGTACTTAAAGTCATGCATTACCTTAAATCAGATGACGAAGAGTTGCAGTGCATTGCACTTGGACATGATGTCATTGAAGATACTAAAACTACCTACGCCGAACTTCGTGAATCGGGTATGACAGATCGTGTAATTGAAGGTATTCGTGCCTTAACCAAACTACCGGGCCAAACACTAGAAGAATACAAAACAGGTGTTTTTGCCAACCCAGACGCAATGCGTGTTAAGTTGTGTGATCTACGTCATAACAGTGATATCCGTCGACTCAAAGGCGTTACAGATCGAGACCTTGAACGCATGAAAAAATATCACGAATTTTACACAGAAATCAAAGAAAAACTAGCACAAACCGGTTGACCATGCACTATTCTGTGTTAATGTATATATGTAAGTGAGACACACAGAGGACTACCAAAATGGCACACATGAACCAAAACAAGAAAGCAGCAATTGCACCGCAGATCAAAGCAGTGTTGAAAAAGTACCGCACCAAAGGCACTGTTGCTGTTCGCCACTACAGCACTCTTGTTGTTAACATTAGTGAGTCGGAGTTGGATTTGGTTGGCGCTGCTGATCGCTGGAACGAGTATATTGCAGAACGCCGCAGTTATGTGCAGCGTTACGTTGTAGAAGACAACTTTGATGTTAATCCTTTCCACGAAGTGAGCAACATGCGTGAAATTGGTGAAGATACAATTGCTGATTTTTACGAAGAATTGATTGCTGCTATGAACGGCGCAGGCAGCGGCTTTGCTAACCACGATAACAGCGATATCCAAACTGACTACTTTGACGTTGGTTGGTATGTGGACATTAACGTTGGCAAGTGGAATAAGCCTTTTATTTACACCGGTGAAGCACAGTTGGAGGCAGCATAATGTCTTATAACAAAGAATCTGTTAACAAAGCAATTGCAACTAGCAGGAAGCCTATTTCCGGCAAGGAAGCAAAACTTATTCATGCACTGCTGAAAGGTCGCGGGTGATGGCTAACATTGGAACCGAAATCAATACCGTTATTGTTGGGCAAGGGTTCAACTACCACGAGTTTGATGCTACTGCTGTGTTCAGCACAGCCACTGGTTTGAGGTTCATGGCACGGTTTGAAAAAAATGTCAATGGCATTGGACGGCGGATCACTGATGTAAATATTGATCGCAACAACAACGGCACTTATGATATCAGTTTTGGATTTGGGATCAAAGATACCATCGCTAAAAGTGTAGCAGAGGCAGACTTGGGTACTACACTCACTGCTATATTGCGCAAGGAAGCAAGCCGTGCTAAATGAATATATCGAATGGTTGTTTCGCATGTTTGGGCGGATTTTTTGGACAGTGACGATCTTTTTTGGTATTGCGCTGTTTTTAAGTTGGCTTTTAGGTTGACAAACGTCCAAAGTCGTTTATATTAATAATGTAGGCAACGGAGAAACACGCAGATGTATACGGTAACTTACAACTACAATGGCCGCGGCGGCAACAGTGTTGTTTATAACAGCTATGCCGAGGCAAAACGCTTTTTTAACTATATCCGACACAAGTCCTATGTGACTCGTGCTGAACTCAAAGCTTTGGAGGCTTAATTATGGAACAGAAAGATATCGAAACACTTATCCGCATCGAAGACAAAATTGATGTTATTCTTGCTGCATTGCAAGAAGAACTGTCTCGCGTCAATGCTGCAATTGAAAAGATCGAAGCCGAACAAGGGGAATCAGTTTGATGCGTTATCCTTATGAAGTGTTGTTCTCTTGCAACAACGGTCGTTTCAAGGCCCTGTGCGAGACTTGGGCAGAAGTTGAACGCAGTGTAAATACATATGGTGTGAACAATTTGTTGAGCATCCAGGAAAATCACTAGGAGGTTTGGTATGAACGGTTTTCAAAATCGTGTTTTGGCGCTAGCAGGCACAATTGCAGTTTTTGCGTTTCCTGTGTTTGCAGAAACCTACAACACCACTGGCACTGTGACCAGTGTAACTCCACAGTATCGTAATGTAAGCGTTCCTGTTACTGTGCAGGACTGTCAAGATGTGCAAGTGCCTGTGTATGGCGGCAACAGCGGCAGCACTGGTAATACCATTGCAGGTGCAATCATCGGCGGCGCTATTGGCAACCAATTTGGCGGCGGCAGCGGGCGCGATGCCATGACAGTGTTGGGCGCTATTGTTGGTGCAGATGTAGCAAACAGATCTGCACAAGGTAACAACATCGTTGGCTATCGTACAGAACGTCAATGCACCAATCGCACAGTAAACGACAGTCGCCGAGAACTCACCGACTATCGCATTACCTATGAAGTGCTAGGAGTTGAACAAAGTGCAAATGTGTCAACATCTTATCGTGTTGGCGATAGCATTCCGGTTCGTGTAGACATTAGATTGCGTTAAGAAGGTATCCATGCCACTACCAGAAGGTCGTAAGCCAATGAGCGCAGAGTGGTTTGCAGCACAAGCACAGGATTTTTCCCGTGTTAGTCGTGTGGAAGTAATTGACAATAAAGGTCGTGCTTATGTAAAGCATGACGTACAGGAAGTCAGTTACGTACTACAAGATGATGGTCGCACACTGAAACTGTTTTTAACCTATGAAGAGCCAGAAGAAATCAGCATTGATTAGTGTTCCGTGGAGCATGAAGATTGGCAGTGATGCCAACGACATCCACCCACATACAAAGGCAATCGCCCCAACTACTGTTATCTCTAGTTTTGCTCAAGCCTTTTGCGGGCAACCTTGGGCAGATTTTTTGTTTGAGCATGCTGTAGATGTTAAAGTAGTGTCATACTATGATCCTGCCACAACGCTACATAACATAAACATGCAGTTCTATCTGCCACCAGAAGAAGAAACCATGTATAGGCTGCAATTCAGTTAACGCTTTTTATTACTGGTAGGAATAGGGTCTGCAGGCGGGTTCTTGGCAGACCTTTTTGCTATCACAGGTTGTAATACCTTGCGCACCACTGCTCTGACAGTTTCACATGCTGTGCATTTTTTTCTTGATTTATCAATTGGATTCATATTAGTATTTAACATGGCAGAAGAAAATCTCATATATTATCTCACAAGAATTGATGTGCTTCGCGAAGAAGTTAAATATTACCGTACACTGTTACAGGATCACGACACTGGACACATCCATACTACTATAAATTTTATAGAAGAACGAATAGCACACTTGGAAGGAAAGCAGCGAGGATGGCCTTTTGATTAGAGCAATACTAGCACATGATGACTATTGGGGTATCGGTAAAGACGGCGACCTTCCTTGGCCTAAAAATTCAGATGATTTAGCGTGGTTTAAAGAATCCACAGCAGGCGGTGTGGTTGTAATGGGGCGTAAAACTTGGGAAAGTTTACCTCGTAAACCTTTGCCCGGCAGAGAAAACATAGTTATTTCCAACAGTAACATACAAGATGCAGATTGTGTGATGGACTTATCCGCTGCACTTGAATCATTACCAAAGATGAACTTCAACAAAGACATTTGGATAATTGGTGGTGCTAGTGTACTAGAACAACTTTTGCCTATCGTCGACGAACTATGGTTAAACAATGTCGACAGTGACTACAACTGCGATACATTTTTACCCAAAATGTTAATTACCCGAGACTTCGAACCTAGTCATACAAAGATTGAACGGTTTGGCATTATTACACACTGGACAAGAAGAACATAAAAAGGAAAATAATGACTTATATTGTAAACGATCAATGTATTAGATGCAAGCACATGGACTGTGTAAGTGTATGCCCTGTAGATTGTTTTTACGAAGGCGAAAACATGTTGATTATTAAACCAGATGAATGTATTGACTGTGGTGTATGCGAGCCAGAGTGTCCTGCAGATGCTATTCGTCCAGACACAGATCCCATCGCCGCTACTTGGGTAGAGTTTAATGCACGTTGGGCAGAAGCATGGCCTAATATTACACAGATGCGACCGGAAGATGTTCCAGCAGATGCAGATGCTTGGCACGGAGTTGAAGGCAAGATGCAGTATTTCAGCGAGAATCCTGGCCCAGGAGATTGAGTTGGATAATAAAAACATTTTTGTAGTATTTTCTCCGGGCACAGGCGGAAATCATCTAGCTAACATGCTCGCAACCGATCCTGAATATATCACGCGATCATCATCTGCTGATTATTTTGCACATCCTGACAGTGATGCACATGTTGGTAACCTCAAAAATTTCAGTCAGTCTGAAGATAATTTTAACACGCGGCCGCGCTTTGGAAACGTATTTTGTTTTCATTTTGGGGTTTTTTATTGGATGTATTCAAATATACAAAAATTTGAAAACAGACAAATAATTTTAGTTCAGTTGCCTAATGATACATCAAGTCTTGCATACTGTCGTTATAAAAAATTTACTGGCGGGATTGCAAAACGAAAGTACTTTTTAAATGAACAAAAAACGTTATATACTCCTGATGTATTTCAAAAATTGTTCGGAGAAAATGATTTTTTTACTATACCTGCAGAAATTATATTCAATGATTCGATCGATTCTTTTTTTGATTATGCTAAATGTGAAATGAATTTCAATTTAGATTACAATGAATGTTCTCAAATGCACAACATTTGGATACAAAAAATAAAGGATTATGTTAAACAATGAAACAGTATCACGATGCATTAGAATATATTTTAAACACCGGAGAAGATGTCAACGACAGAACGGGTGTTGGAACTCGCAGTGTGTTTGGGTATCAAATGAGATTTGATCTACAGGAGGGCTTTCCTGCAGTTACTACCAAGCGTCTGGCGTGGCGTGCGGTAGTAGGAGAACTGTTATGGTTCCTTGAAGGTAGTACAGACGAGCGTAGACTTGCGGAAATCACATTTGAAAAGCCACGCAAAAAACTAGCAGACAAAACCACTATCTGGACAGCCAACGCTGATGCACAAGGTGTTGCACTGGGGTATCGCAATGATTCGATGTACAAAGAACTAGGACCAGTATATGGCAGTCAGTGGCGAGATTTCAACAGCGAAGGCTTTGATCAAGTCAAATACATTATTCACCAGTTAAAAACTCAACCAGACAGTCGACGTATCATACTAAGTGCATGGAACCCAAATGAGATCCCAGATATGGCATTGCCTCCTTGTCATACACTGGCACAGTTTAGAGTAATGAACGGCAAATTGAGTTGTCAACTGTATCAGAGAAGTGCTGACATGTTCTTGGGTGTCCCGTTTAACATTGCTAGTTACAGTTTGCTAACACATATGCTTGCTCAGATTTGCGAACTACAAGTAGGAGAGTTTATATGGACTGGCGGCGACTGTCATATATATCAAAATCATATGGATCAAGTAAATGAGCAAATCATCCGCAAACCCAAGCAATTACCACATTTGCTTATGCCAGCGTTCAACGACTTAGACGAACTGCTGGCAACAAAAACCAGCGATTACAAGTTAATCGGCTATGATCCAATGCCTAGTATAGCAGCACCAATGGCAGTATGAAACACATCAGTGCATATTTTGACCAAGTGGAATGTGCTGTAGAGCGCTTTGCCTGGCTGCCTGTGCGTAGCAGTTTCAGCAAACAACTGATCTGGTTCAGTCGATACATTGAATTGCAAATATATTTTGATGATCAAGGGCGTCCTCCTGTACGAGGTCGCAGTTGGAAATTAATATACACACCCGGTGAATATACTCGCTATTGTCTTGGAAAAGAAAGTAAAATTTAATTACCCTAGATAAGTAATGTAGTACATCGATAAGGTAACTACTAAAAATGAGTTTTGACAGTTTTATCAATAATGCTTGGAGCGATCCCGGTATTGTAAACTTTGCAACCAAGAGAGCAGAGAAGCAGTTGTCTCAAATTTTTCTTGAATTAAATCACATACCCAAGCATGTGATTAATCTTGGAAACACTAATGCAGCTAGTCTTTCGCTGGAGGCAAGTGGACTTGCTGTTGACTACGAACCAATGAAAAAATACGACACTGTGTTAGCCCTTGGCGAATATTTTACCTATGCTGACAGCGAACAAGAACAGAAAAAACTCATTGATGACGCTGCAAAATTACTGGTACCGGGAGGTATACTGTTAGCCAGCGTCTGCGACTATAGAAACAATCCTGTTCACAAACGCAACCTTGGCGATAGCAGTTATATAAATATTAACAATACACATTATGTTGTTGTTGAAATCAACCGTCCAGATCCAGCCAACAATCAAAGTTGGCAACAAACTAACTTTGTTATCGAAAACGACGATGCAGCAACAGCATATGAGCTAGGAAATCGCAGAACACTTTATTTTAAGCAGTTGGCAAAATATTGCAATGACGCAGGATGTAAACAATTTGGAGTTCTCAAAGAGCATTTTTGGAAAAGCCCTTGGAGACGCAGCATGGAGCACATAGCCTGGGCAAGGTTTTAATATATGATAGACATCAATGACATCGAAAAACAAGTTCAAGAAGCATTAAAACAAAAAATTGATACAGAATTAGCAAACTATGATTTATATACTGTAATAGAACAACAGATAAATCGTACAGTCCAAGATAAAGTAAACGCTACCATTACAGGACTGCTTAATAGATTGATTAACAGTGAAACTATAGCACAACAAGTTGATAATCTTGTAACTATAGAATTACAAGAAAAAGTTGATCTTGCTGTAAAGTCTCGTGCTGCTCAAACTGTGTCTCAAGTTGACCTAGGTACAGAAATCAGCAAGCGTATTGCAGGATTTGTTGAAGAACGCATGTTGCAAGCCAAATTACCAGAAAATTTTATACCAGCCTCTAGTATAAACTGGAACAACAGTAAACTATCTGCAGATTTTGTTGGCAGCGGAACAATACAAGATTTTACCAGCAGAGGTATTGAAGATTGTGCTAGCGATATTAATTTAACAGTACTAGACGGACAGGTTGTGATTGAAAATGAAACTGTTACCAAGTACTTAACAGTAGTTGAAAACGGCAGTATCAAAAATCTTTTAGTTAGTAAACTAACTATCAACGACGACCTAGTTATCAAAAGCGGCAAATTTGTAGAAGAAATAAAAAGTCTCATTGATGGTAGGATTGAAGTTTATCATGATAAACCCGTTGATCTCAAGGGCGCAGCACTTACCAGTAACCAAGTTAAATTAATTGATAACCAAAGTTTAGGTAGCAGCATTGTTGAAAGCAATCTAAGAAAACTAGGACGTCTAACCAATTTGAATGTGATTGGAGAAACTACACTGGCCGAAACAGTGTACGTCGACAATGGACGAGTGGGTGTTAACACAGATGAACCAGCCGGCGTGTTCACTGCCTGGGACGAAGAAAGCGAAGTTAGTATTCGCAAGTATAAAAATCGTACCATGTATATTGGCTCAACTCGAGACAGCGAACTAGTATTGGGTGTAGGCGGAGATTCTGTGCTAAATGTAAGGCGCAGTGGAGTTGAAGTTAACAGTGTAAAAATTGGAAATATCACTGTTACCAGCAGTAAAAACGAACCCAATCACAGAGGGTCTCCTGGAGATTTAGTGATCAATGAATCTACAATTGGCAATCATCCGTGGGCGTGGCGCTGTGCAGGCGGCGAAACATGGTTGCCATTAAAGTAATATGCAGTTAAGTTTTGTGATAGGCAATGGTATTAGCCGAAAAGATCAACCATTGGAAAAGTTAAAGTCTTATGGTACGGTTTATGCCTGTAACTATGCTGTAACAGAAATACCTTGTGATCATGGTATAGCAGTTGATAGAGGCATGTTGTTTGATTTGCTCAGTCAATACAGTATAGATTGTACATTGTGGAGCCGTGCTAAATGGTGTAATATACTACAACATGGCACACCAGTTTATCCTTTGCCCGATCAACTATATTCACCATTGGTAAGGTGGGACGGTGAGCGACACTGGGGCAGCGGAACTCATGCTGTGTGGAAGGCAGCAGCGGATGGTGCCGATATAGTGGTGCTCATTGGATTTGATCTTTGGAATAAAGGTACTAACAACAATTTATACGCAAATAGAGACCATTACAATACCAAACCAGTAGATCCGAGATGTTGGATATACCAATTACAACAAACATTCATCCGTTATCCAAACACAAACTTTGTTGAAATACAGCCCGAAAATTGGCAAACGCCAGATGAGTGGAAAGATTTAGAAAATTTCAGTGTTGATACATATAGTAATTTATGGAGTTGGCTCGGTTGACAACATGCTTTAATGCTGTTAGTATAAAACAAAGTCACACTAGCAACGGATAATGTTTTGAAAAAACGCATAGGTTTTGCATGCAAATACATGCATCACGATCAAAGTCTCAAGAAAAAAATACTTGAAGAATATCAACGCCCATTAACAGAAAAATGCACTACAGTTGCTTGGCTAAATCGCCAGACCCGAGAGGTTGCAGAGCAGCGTTTGTGGGATATTATGGCACACAACGCTCAAGCAGCGTATAATCTAGTTGAATATGTAGGAAGTTTACCCAATGAATTACGCATGGTTCGCCTTGGTTCTAATCAGTTGCCTGTTTATACTGAGCCATCTTGGAGTTATTTTTATAAGCAATCAGATGTCCGTGAGTATGCCAGCAGAGCGTATGCAAAGGTTGGTGATCTTGCACGGAACCTTGATGTTCGCTTGTCTATGCACCCTGGTCAGTTCTGTGTTTTGGCTTCCGATAATCCTGATATTGTAAATAGAAGCATAGAGGAGTTTGAATATCATGCGGATCTCATCAGGTGGATGGGCTATGGTAAGAGTTGGCAAGACTTCAAGTGTAACGTCCACATCAGCGGTCGACGAGGTCCAGCCGGTATTAAAGCAGCACTTCCAAGACTGTCTCCAGAAGCACGAAACACTATCACCATTGAAAACGACGAAAACTCGTGGGGACTCGACGCAAGCTTAGAGCTAAGTAAAGATGTAGCACTGGTGTTGGATATACATCACCATTGGATAAAAACAGGAGAATACATTGAACCAGACGACCAGCGTATTGGAATTATTATTGATAGCTGGCGGGGTGTTCGCCCTGCTATGCATTATAGCGTTAGCCGTGAGGGGTATCTATCTAACCACTCTAGCACACTACGACCCGATTATCAAACATTACTACAAGAAGGATTGGGAAAACAAAAATTAAGGGCGCACAGCGACTATTGTTGGAACACTGCCTGCAATGCTTGGGCACTGCGGCATTGGGAATGGGCAGACATTATGGTAGAGGCTAAGATGAAAAATCTAGCAAGTCTCCAATTGTACAATCAAACTATGGTTGTTGCTGAATAATTTTATTAGCAAGAGTTCAATAGCATAAGCAAAAACAGCGAGTTTGGGCGTTCTCCTGGGTGATCTACTTCGTCCATCCAACGAACATGTAATTCATACGCTAATTCTTCTAATTTTACCCGGCATTTGACGTATTCTGGTAATTCGTAGTAACCATTTATGTCTTGCAAGTAGTGTACTAGTTCGTGCACTATAACATAATGATTATTCCAATCATACAAATCTAGTGTATCTGGAATAATCATGGTGTTGTCGTCGTGTTTATAAAGTGCTACTATATCAGCCAACTCTACACCGTTGAATTCGGCTTCTGCTACTGTGATTTCACCATAGGCTAAAATTTTTATATAGTCGCTACTCACAACTGTAACAGTCGGCAAAGGTTCGCCGTTGTATTCCAGTTCACTGTTTTCAACAATCCATTGTATGTATGTTTCAAATACAGGATTGGCATAAGCCTTTGTTGACATAAACAGCAATAGTAACGCTGTTAAAATATGTTTCACATAGATATTTATCCTAGTATAAATATAAACACTAATAATGGAAAATACCCTATGCGCTTTGCTGACCTAATCACTGAAACCTACGAGTTTGTTTTTGAAGCACCTGCAGATGATATCATTCCTGCACTGCAAAATCTCAACTTGGACAACTACAGAAAAGACAGTGCCAATCGTGTTACAGTGTATGTGCCAGCAAAGGAACGCAAAGCCACTATGCAAACATTGCTACAAAGATTGCCCAACGCAGAGTTTGATCGTAACTACGGTGCCAGCAGTCTCGGCGGCATACGCTTTGCAGGTGGTGGTATACTGGTTAAACCCGCAGGAGGCACGGGCGAGAAGAGTGCTGGACTTGCTAATGAAAAACAATTGGTAGATGCTATCAACAGATTCGTTGAGCAAGTTGGACCGCTGGATGTAACATTTGTAGGAGACAATGGCAAAACCATTACTGCAAAGGGTGTTACTCAAGCCGTCAGCGCCGGTGCAGACACCAAAGGTAGGAAGAAAAGTGACGTAAATCTTGTCGCAGCAGGCAAGGTTGTCCCTATCAGTCTCAAAAAAAGCAGTGCAGAATATTGGGAAAGTGCCGACAGTCTTTGGGGTAAAAAAGCAGATGCGGCTGTAGAACAATTGTCTGCAGCAGGTCGAATCGAACTTACACCACTGGACAAAACTAGAGCAGATGGCGCACAATTTGTTAAAATCAAACCCGAAGTAGCAGTTCGTGCCACAGCAGAGGAAACACTACAAGTAGTGTTTGGCAGCGATATCCTAGGACAAGGCGGTGTTGTAAAGCAAACTTTCGAAGACGAGCATTACACACTAGAAGGCAACCAACTAACTGTAACTGCGGATCTAGTGATTACCAAACCAGAAGACATTCCAGAAAAGCAGCGTGTGTATTGGTTGATTCGTAACGACAGCACGCGAACACGCCCAAACCACAAATATCCTGGACTACGTGTGCTAGCAGCATATGCTAGTCGGATTAATCCAAATACATTAGTTCTTAAATAAGTTATGCATTAAACGCATAGCGAGTTTTACCTAAATGCAGTTGATTTTGCGACTGCAGTATGTTAAATATAGATGTGAGCGCAAAAAGCAGCTCACATTTTTTATGACTACACATATACATATAGGTAAAACCAAATGACACACTATGTACTAACAGCCGCTAATTGGCTGGATTTTAGCGGATTAACAAACTGGTTCCGCAATATCAACAATCGTTATAATCAGCATAAAGCATTTAAAGAAACTGTGCAGGAACTTTCAAAGCTCTCTAACGCAGAACTTCGCGATATTGGACTTAGCAGATGCGACATCTATAGCATTGCTATGGAAAAACACTACGACAGCCTCAACAAAGGATAAAAAAAATGACAGCACTAGCAATGAATTATGTAGTAAACCCACTGGGAAGTTTTTGGAGAGGTATTGAGCATTTTGTAACTGTTGTTGGCTGCAGCAGAGCAGCCGCTGAACTTGCACGTCAAGGACGCCATGATCTAGCCAAGAAGTTGATGCTACAAAAAGAAGAATTAACAAATAAATAACAACGATAGTAATGGTTGACAACGATGTTTAACTTATGCTATCCTTATACTAATTCATACACACACAGAAGGAGAACAGTTATGAATGATATGACCAAACAATTTGAACAAATGGCAGAAGTAATGAAAACTATGATGCCGGCAGCGCCAGTGATGAAAGCCAACAAGAACGGTTATGAGATCCGCACCAAGGTTCTAGAATTTGCACAGAACCAAACTTGGCAAGACTATCATGCAAAGTTGGGTGCGTTTGAAACAACAGTTACCAAAGAAGGCAACGAAGTTGTAACTACTGTGCAGATGCCAGAAGTTCCAGGTGCTGATGCTGTTCTTGAAACTGCGCAAAAGTTTTACGACTTTGTAAGCGGCAACTTTACTAAAAAATAATCACACCGAATTAGATAAAAAAATAAAGCCTGCAGTAATGCGGGCTTTTTCTTTAGTGTACTATCACACTGCAAAGTGCAATGCCTAACCCTATGCCAAAAATAAAATTTACCAGTTCAAGTAGTACAGTGCTGCGTGTTATACGACCATTCATTATAAAGGCCATGTTGTGAATATTATTGCATAATCGGTGCATTGAAGTTTCCCGGGTTAAAACTATAGTTTTATTTAATAGCATCACATAAAAAATTAACATATCACATAATAAAAAGGTTGACCATCGCAGTTAACTTTGCTATATTAAACTTACTAGATGTGAAATGCATCAGTGGGCAGGGGTTGGAGTTTTAGTTCCCTTTTTTCTTCAACCTCTGTCCTTTTCCTATTAGGAGGTTGCTATGCGAGTAAAAGGCATTAAAATCGTTGCCAGCGAACAACAGATTGCACAGACTATCAGTCGGCACACAGGCAAAAGCATGGCCGACAGTTTGGTATTATCTAAACAAATATTTGAAGGCGCGGCTGTTGAATTAGACGACGATTGGGCACTAGAGCAGGACCTCAAAGACCTCGGTGTAAAATTCTAAAACACCCAATAAATACATTTGTTGAAAAGGGAACCAACAAATGTATGAATATAAATGTACCATCACACGAATAGTCGACGGAGATACTGTTGACGTTGACATCGATCTTGGATTTGGGATTTGGTTAAGAGGCGAGCGTGTTCGCATTATGGGAATTGATACTCCAGAAAGTAGAACCTCTGATCCTGTAGAAAAAATATTTGGGTTAGTAAGCAAGCACAGACTAGAAGAATTACTAGGCGAGACTGCCACACTAAAAACTGTCATTGACAAGGATGGCGGAGATGCCAAAGGAAAATTTGGACGTATACTTGGAGATTTTGTAGTAGGTGATCGCACGGTTACTGAAATACTAATTGAAGAAGGCCATGCTGTAAAGTATCACGGACAAAACAAATCAGATGTTGAAGTGGCTCATTTGGCAAATCGTAATAGGCTTATGTCAGAAGGTGTTGTGGATCCTGCTGAAGTCCAAGCTGCACAAAAACAAACAAAATAACAAAAACAAAATAACAAAGTAAAAAAGTCGCTTCGGCGGCTTTTTTCTTGTTGACAACGCAAAATATTCTGCTATATTAAGTATGTGAGCAAAGGCATGGTGCCCTGGCAAACCTAGTATAATGTGAAAAAAGAGGTATTGTACCGCTAACCACATTTCTGTTTAACAGTAAAGGAAAAACAAATGGAAAGACTAGTAAAAAAATTCACAGACGTAGTAGAATCTGTACGTCTAGAACTTGAAGCAGATTTCGGAATCACACAAGAACAACTTGATGCATTCCGCAGGCGTGTAGATGCCAATGGACATAATTTTCCAAGTGGCAGCAACATGGTAGCAATTGACACACTGTACTTGGACTACGAAGTTCAACGTGCAGCAATTGCAAAACACATTCTCAATATTATGAAAAATTACGACCCACGCTTGTGTACACCTGCTAGTGCTTGTACGGTAATTGGTGAAGATTATACCACACTGTATGACGGGCAACAGCGCAGTATTGCAACAGCACTGCTTGGATTTAATCAAGTGCCTGCTACAGTAGTAGAAACAGACGATCCAGCGTTTCCTAGTTACGCTTTTGAAATGCTCAATGAAACAGGTGTAGCACGACTTACACCCGGCGACATGCACCGTAATGCACTTACACGCTATCGACTAGGTTCACGTGAAAGCCGCAATGTTAAAGCCCGCACACTGCAAGATCAATTTGACGCTATTGGTATTGATTTGCAGGACAAAGGCTCACGCAAGAGTGCTACGCTACGTGGCACTAATGATTACTTCTTCAGTCACTTCAAGTATGCTTACAAGGGCATTGAAGTTGATCTCTCTGGCGGTGTACTGCACGATATACTGGATGCAATTGTCAGTGTGTTCCCGCTGCAAGAAGAAGTTGATCAAGGTTGCTTTATTGGCTTGTATGAACTGTCTCGATTGGATACACGTCAAGAACTCACAGGCGATTGGATGAAGCAGGTACTTAAAAGTGCCAAACGCTATTTTAATAGCAGTGCAACAGTTCACAGCAAAGCAAAAATGCAGTGGGCATATGTCAATCCGGGTGCTACCTGGAGTGCTCCTAGTGCAATGAGCAACTTCTTGCGTGAACTGTATATTATGGACGGAGGTAGTTTGGATCTTCCATATCACGGTGAAGGTGCACTGATGCAGGTTGCTACTAATCCTGCTCCGCAACTGTTGCCAAAGGCAGCGGCATGATGTTACGTGAAGCAATTGAAAACTTTCGTGCGCCTGTTTATGTTCGCACCAAACGCAACCAAGAGTCATACGCTGCAACAGCGGCGTATGTTACTGACAATCTTGCTCGTCTGGTAAAACTTTATTGCAACACAAAGAACGACGAGCAAACCTATCGATTGATTCGCGACGACATCGACAATGCACTGCGACGCTATCATGAATACTGCATCAAGCAGCGTATTGGCGCACACTATGTTGAAATTGGCCTAGAAGGCAACGGCATTTTTGAACACATGATTCCTGCCAGCACAGTTCGAGATTTGTTAATTGCAGGTGTATTAACACCACAACAAGCCTGCAATGTTCCTACCTGTAGATTGAGTCGGGAGCGTGACGATTTGCTGCGCGAAAAAGGCTGGGTTAGTAAAACTCCAGATATCTACCGTTTTTGGAAACGCTATGAATATTGTTTTGAAACAGAGGGCGTGTTCTCTACTTGGGACGGGCAACCCGTAAATACCAAAATGACACTGGATGATCATTTTAAAAATATTGCAATGCCTGTTTAAAATCCGTATAGTATTACACAACAAGGATTGGTTTATATGCATATTGAAAATGAAATAAAGCTAGACTACAGCAATGTTTTGATCCGACCCAAGCGTAGCACATTAAGCAGTCGTGCTGAAGTCAACTTGGAGCGTGAATTTACATTTCGTAATTTTGTACCAGATTTTCCTGATAACTGCTCAGATGACCCTCATTATACAGGTATTCCTATCATGGCAAGTAACATGGATGGTGTGGGCACATTTGCTATGGCTGATGCGCTAGGTGCTCATGGTATCTTTACCTGCCTAGTTAAAACCTACACTGCAGAAGAACTGATTGAGTTCTACTACGGCGATGGTCTAAATCGTACAGACTATGTAGCCATGAGCATCGGCACCGGCGCAGCAGACTACGAAAAACTTTGTGCTGTATACGATAGGGTTGGAGACAACTTAAAGTATGTTTGCATTGACATTGCCAATGGCTATAGCGAACATTTTGTGGAACATGTGCGCGAAGTGCGTAAACGATTTCCACATCTTGTAATCATTGCGGGCAATGTGGTTACAGCAGACCAAACACAGGAGTTGATATTAAATGGTGCAGACATCGTCAAAGTCGGAATCGGACCAGGGTCGGTTTGCACGACTCGCATACAAACTGGGGTGGGCTATCCCCAACTTAGTGCGGTTATTGAGTGTGCGGATGCCGCGCATGGACTTGGTGGACATATTATCGCTGATGGCGGCTGTACTACTCCTGGTGACGTGGCTAAGGCTTTTGCAGGTGGTGCAGATTTCGTAATGCTGGGCGGCATGCTTGCTGGGCACGATGAAGGCGGCGGCGAAGTAATTGAAAAATTTTACAAAACTAATGAACTAGTAGAAGGTTTGTGGGATAAACATGTAATAGAACGCAAACAGTTTGTTCAGTTCTACGGTATGAGTAGTAAAAGTGCAAACGACAAGCATTTTGGCGGGTTGAAAGACTATCGTACCAGCGAAGGTCGCGAAGTGTTAATTCCTTATCGTGGTAATGTATCAACCACTGTGCAGGAAATTCTCGGAGGGCTTCGCAGCACTTGCACTTATGTTGGAGCAAGCAAACTAAAACAACTAAGTAAGTGCACAACATTTGTGCGTTGCACTGATACACATAACAGGATTTTTGAAAAATCATGAATCATAAAATACTTAATGCAGTAGAACATATGCTGCAAACCAGTCCGCAACTTTTGCGAAACAGCCAAAAGTTGCGACAGGCTATTGTTGGCACCTTTGATGTGGAAATAGAAGATGTCAGTTTCAACAATGTTGGCGAATTGGTTGACAAAATCGACGATGCTGTACTAGGTCGTTACTTCAGCGAAATATGGCAGCCGGAAATGAAAAAGTTCAAATACAGTGGACTCAGTCTAATAGATGAAGTAAACAGTATCAGACCTCGTAGTGTACTGGACATTGGCTGTGGGTACAACGAATTTAAAGGCAAGATTGATAACCTAACTGGTCTTGATCCGTTTAACAGTTGTGCAGACATTCGCTGTAAAATAGCAGATTATCAAACCACCGAAAAATATGATGTGGTGTTGGCGCTGGGCAGCATCAACTTTGGTAGCACAGATAAAATTTTTGCAGAATTGGAACGGGCTGTAGAAGTAACTGCACCTAGAGGTAAACTGTTTTTCCGTGTAAATCCAGGCTTGCAGCATACACCACCAGAGAGCAAGTGGATTAGTTTCTATCCATGGAACAGCAATTTTATCATTAACTGTGCAGATTATTTTGGCGTTGATGTACTAGATATTAAAAATGATCGCAACAATAGATTATACTTTGTTTGGTCAAAGAGATAAATAAAAGTACATTATAATAAAAAGGCAGCAACGCTACACACCAGTAAGTTCGCTGACTTTCTATCTTTACTGATAGTATAACTCGTGCACCCCTGTCAATTTCTGGCAGGGGTTTTTTCTATGGAGCAAAACATGACAGCACTGTTAGCAATACTTGCTGGAACAATATACGGATTGATAATTGGTATTATACCAGGAGCAGGAGCAACCACTGGTTTGGTTGCACTGTTTCCTTTTGTTGGCTATTTTGCCACAATGGGAGATCCATACTTGGGTGTAATTTTCTTAATGGCTGTGGTAGCGGCTAGTACTACAGGCGATACCTATACAGGTGTACTGTTAGGTATACCTGGTGCTAACAGTGCTGCAGCAACAATGGTAGATGGCTTTCCACTGGCGTTGCGCGGCCGTGCAACTTATGCTATCACTGCCGCAGTAGTAACCAGTACCGTCAATGGATTGTTATGGGGTACACTGGTATTTGCATTTCTGCCTTGGTACAGTCAATTGATCATGATTTTTGGCGTTCCAGAACTGTGGGCATTTACTGTTTTAGCACTAGCCACAGTTACATTTGTTAGCAGCCGCCGTTGGTTTAGAAGTTTACTAGCACTGTGCTTGGGATTGTTCTTAGGAAGTATTGGCGTTGATCCAAGTACTGCCAGTGATAGATATACATTTGGCTGGGCTTATTTAGGTGATGGTATACAGTTAATGCCACTTATAGCGGGCTTGTTTGCTGTCCCAGAATTGATTGCTGGATTAAAATCTCGCAGTTCTACGCAAACTGTTGCTAGAAATAACGTCAAACAAACATGGCTAGGAGCACTAGCAGTTTGGCGCCATCGTTGGCTAGCATTACGTGGTGGGTTAATTGGTGCCTTTATAGGAATATTGCCAGGACTTGGCGGGGCTATGGCAGATTGGATGGCATACGGTCAAGCAATTGCTACTACACCAAATCCAAGAATACCATTTGGCAAAGGTAACATTCGTGGTGTTATTGGCCCTGAGGGTGCTAACAATGCACAAAAAGCAACCAGTATGTTGCCTACTGTGCTGTTTGGCATTCCGGGTGCACCTTTTGCAGCACTGCTAATGGGCATGTTCATGTATCTTGGTTTTGACATGGGATCACCGGGACTAGTAAGTGACCAAAGGTTCTTTGACAGTTTGTTTATAGGATTCATGGCTGCTACACTGTTAGTAGGTGTGCTGTGCTTGATTCTTACCAAATATATTACACGTATTGCACAAGTTCCATACAAGTATTATTTTCCATTGCTGCTAGCCTTTATAGTCTGGGCTTGTGTGCAGTATACAGGAGGATGGGAAGATTATGCTATACTAGCAATCATGACCGTGCTAGGACTAGCATGTAAACGCTATCATTTCAGTAGACCGGCGCTGCTGATAGGATTTATACTACTACCTAGAGTGGAAGCATTAACACTGCAGATTTCTGCTCTATACAATTTTAACAGTCTATTAGATAGACCGATATTCTTAGGTATTGTTGCAGCCACGGTTGCAATACTAGCCTGGGGTATTTTTTATAATAGAAACCGCATTGATTACAGTTAAGGAGAAAACTATGCGTAAAACATTACTTTCATTAGTAGCAGCACTGAGTATTGCTACACCTGCACTAGCAGATTTTACATTTGTAATTCCACAAAGGGCAGAAGGCGGAACCAGCGTTTGGGCAGAACTTGTTGCCCGCGAACTAGAACCATTCTTGGGCGAATCAATTAATCTTCAATTTATTCCAGGTGCACGTGATATTCCTGGATTTAATGAATTTCACAACAACTTACAGTTCGACGACAACACTGTAATGGTCAGCCATGGCGGCAATGGCGTGTCGTTCTTGCAGGAAGAAGTTGACTACAACTATGCAGAATATGCTAGCATTGGTATGCAAAACCTAAACATCATTGCAGGTCGTCGCATTGGTGCAGATATGGATTATCCTAGATTTGCAGCAGGATCAGGTATGGTACCGGAAGCAATGGCAATGACTATGCTTATTTGTGGACCAGACAAAACAGTAGATGAGTATGTTGCTTGCTTTGGCGAACATGTTACTTGGGTTAATGGCATGAGCGGCGGCGAGCGTAGATTGGCTTTCCAACGCGGTGAACTAACAGGCACACGTGAAAATCCACAGACATATCAAAAGCACGTAACACCAGATGAAAATGCAGAACTTTGGTTCCATCATGGACTGTTTGATCTAGAAACTGGTGGTCGTATGGATGATCCAAACTTTCCTGGTTACAGATTTGAAGATCTATTTGAACAGCGTTGGGGCGTAGCACCCAGTGGTGAGTTTTACGATGCTTACAACTTGGTTCGCAGTTTCCGTGACGTACTGCAAAAAGCGTTGTGGGTACGTGCAGATAACCCAAACAGAGACCGTCTAGTAGCAGCACTTACTGCTATGACACAAGACGAAGCGGCAATGGCTCGTCTTGCTGCAGCAGGTGGTGACTATGAGTGGATTATCGGCGACGATGGTAACGCTACTCGTGATAGATTGATGACTTACATCACTGAAGATGCGCTACGCAATCTAGTACAGTTTAACACCGAAGCACTAGGACTTGACAGTGTATACAAAGAAGATCTAGTTCAGTGATCGAACTGTTAACAGCAAATGCAATCTATGTTGCATACAGACTAGTGGTCTCGGGACCACTAGTCAAACTGTTGCTACGTTGGTTGCCTTACTATGCGGCTGTGTTTGTAATGGCACAGGCTAGTTTTTTATATGACAACGGAGTATTTGCTTGGTTGTTTTCTGCGCAAGATCTGCCGAGAATAGCAGACTTAATCTACGCAGACATACTCTACACACTGAGAGTTTTGGCAGCATGGTGGGTTATACGACAACTGTGGAACTGGCTGGACAACTATTGGCTAGCAGTATTCTTAGGAGCACAATTGACTTTTGCTGTTGATTATTTTATTTTTGCAGATCTTTTTAATTAGGAACAACATATGGAAAGCAACTGGGACAATACCAAACCAAGAACTAATTATCACTTTGATCCATACAAGCATGATCCAGCATACGATACCATGCGTTATATTGGAAAGTTTACTGGCAACTGGGAAGAAGAGTTAACACAAACCATCAACAACAGCCAAGAAATTACTTGGAGAAATCGAAACCCAATCGACGGTACCAGCAAAGACATTGATGCTGAAGAATACGATTTGATACGCAGTGGCGCAGATCCAGATCTAAAATTAACCAATCTAGAATACAATTTGCTGCCAGTTTTTCAACGCATGACCGATGCACTGCAACTACAGCCCGGCGATAAAAGATCTATTCAAAGTCGTGTTCATGTACAGTTTCCTGGGCAGGTATGGAATCTACACATTGATAAACTGGAAAAGTGGCACAAAGAGGATCCGCACAGTGTGTATCGTTTTATGATCATGCTAAATGACTGGGAGCCAGGACACTTTATACAGTACGGAAACTTTGTGCATACAGGATATCGTGCTGGTGAAATCTATAGTTTTGATTGGTACAATGTTCCACATTGTACAGCCAATGCAGGACACGGTCCTAGATGTACGCTGTTGGTCACAGGTGTTGCATCAGATGAAACGCTTAAATTGTTTGCAAAATATGACAACCGTATACCAGTTTAGTAAATACACTAAAGGTAGGCGAGTTCAATGAACCAATACATATTCTTTACAGGTGCCCCGGGCAGTCGTTGGAGCGGTGTTAGTCAAGTGTTTAGAGACAACGTAGACGGCGTAGATAACAGTGATCTAACGCCAGACAGAACCTATAAACATCATCTATACAGCGGACACGTAGGAAACTATTATGGTCCAGGCATGTTGTTCGGAGACTGGTTGGGCACAGAGTTTGGCAGTAAAGAACAGTGGGAAACGGAAATATCTCGCAGCTATACAGACGACACAAAGCCGGTTAAACTCGTACTCAGTCATAATTTTGCTCATTATCTAGACGATTTAACCAACACTTTCCCTAACAGTAAACTGGTGCTGTGTTATAGGCGCAGTGATTTGTGTTTTGATTGGTGGCATGCTGCAGGCGGATGGAACATCACCTATCCCAGTTATCTTTGGTATCGCAACGATGCCAAGATGCGAAGAGAAATACGTCAACAAAACCGTGCCATACTGGATTTTGTGACACAAAAAAATCTCAAGTTAGAACAACCCACTGTAAACTTTTTTAGACAACACTTTGATATCGATAGAGATTTTATTTTTGAAAAAGACGTAAGTGTTGCTGTTTACGGTTGACCGCAGGGTATTCTCATGCTATAAATAATTGTTAATAAGAAACTACCAAACGAGGCAGAAATGAAAATCATGCGTAAACTTGGTGCAGTTTTTAACGCAGCATGCACCCTTGGTATTGTATATGTTGGCGCAGATGCAATCAATCAAGCACAAGCAGCACAGAACTTTATTACACTGGAAGAACAGCGTGTAAGCGCTGAACTTGAAGCACAGCGTTTTGTATCTGAACTTGGTGAGGATCAATTGCAGTGTCTTGCCGAAAATATCTTTTTTGAAGCACGAGATCAAAGCATTGCTGGGCAAGTGGCAGTTGCTTGGGTTACGCTGAATCGTGTTGATGCCGAACGATTTCCTGATACTATTTGCGGTGTAGTGCGCCAAACCAATCGCGACAGTGCAGGAAATATCATTCGTCACCAGTGCCAGTTCAGCTGGTATTGTGATGGCAAAAGTGACCGTATCCCCAGCAATTCGATTGCACAGCGAGCTTGGGAAGACGCACAACTAATTGCCGAAGTTGTGCTGTTGGATTATGCTCGTGGGCGTGTTAGTCCTGTTGATGATGCAACCATGTATCATGCACACTATGTAAGTCCTTATTGGGCAGATGACTATGAGTTGGTTGGCGTGATCGACGATCACATCTTTTATCGTTGACAAACACTGTGTCTGTGCTATTGTAATAGTGTAGACACACAACACAAGGAATCTTACAATGGCTAAAAACTACGCACGTGAAAGTGGAGCGTTTATGGCTCTAGCTACAATGATGCGAGATCAAGTACAAGCACTCGAAAACGGCGACGACTGGGATCGCGACTGGGCAGTAAAGTGCTTGAAAATGTTGTCGGATCGAACCAACGAAACATTGGTTAGGTTTGGTTACAAGGTAGGCTAACATGACTTTGTCTGTTGCGACAGAATTTGAGTATCCTGCACATATTGTATGGGCTTGTGCTGCCGCTGCTGACAGAGTCAACGGCGGCTATCGCAAAGAAAGTCAGTGGAGTTATGACGTCGATGATCCTAGAAAAGACATGATCGAACAGCCCAACAACAAAACACAGGTATTGCGTTGGCTTGAACAGTGGCGCAACAACTTGCTGCGCAAAGACATTGTCACTGACACAGATGCAGCCCAAGGACAAAGCGCTAGAGAATTTTGGCAAAGTCAAATGCTGTTGTTGCTGGACGACAAAAGCAACGAATATCTACGTGCTTGTGTAAATGCTGCACACAAAGAAACCATTGCAGATCTGTTGGATGTTTCTGTGATTGCCAGCAGCATTACTGCAGCCAAGCGCGAAGCACGTAAACAGGCATTGATGGAAAAGAAGCACAGCCTCAACAGCCAGCATGTGTGCAGCGTCGGCAGCAGTGTGATCTTTGACACAGAGTTTGAAGTAATTGACAGTAGATATATTGACAAAGTGGGTGCCAGTGCTGTAGAATGTATAGTAGAGGGTAACCTATATGCATGGTGGAGCAAAACACATGTCGAGCCTGGCACATATCGTTATCTCAAAGGTCGTGTAAAAGATCACGGCAAGGACTACGGCACAGGTCAGCCTGTTACCAAACTCAACTATGTAAAGGTACGAGAATGAACTGGGAACAATGGCTAGCAGCACACCAAATGAACATTGACTTTGGAGAAAGCAGTGTTGATCTAATGAGACGTGCGTATATTGCAGGACTTGCCAAGGCACACGATATTCTAGATAATGCAGAAGAACACGACTTTCACTGGTGCCGTCGCGAAATTGAAAAACTGATAGAGGAAAGCAAATGAGATGGATTAAAAGCAATGTTACACACAGTTGAAGATCTCATTGAACGCCTTGGTGTAATGAAAGACAAAGCCATTGAATTGCATCGCTTGAGAAATCAATACAGCGAACTCAGTGGTAAAACCTATGACAGAGTTCACTGTCAAGCACTGCTGGACGATATACAAAGCATGGCTAAGAGTATTGCAGAAGATCGCGAAGGCGATGAAATACTCACAAGAATGGAGTATAAAAAATGAAACGACGCTATTATACCTGGCAGGATGTAGACACAGCCGCAAATGCTATTATGGCAGATCTACTAGAGGGCACATGGCGTCCCGATTACATTGTGGGCATCACACGTGGTGGATTGCCACTGGCACTGTTGCTCAGTCATAGACTAGGTGTGAGGATGGAAACGCTAAAAGTAAGTTTGCGTAATGACACCGAGTTAGGAAATGAAACCAATTGTTGGATGAGCGAAGATGCATTTGGCTACAAAGAGGTTGTCGACAGAGACGGTGTGTGGAGTAAATGCATAAGCGACCCTGCGTTTAAAAAGAATATACTGGTTGTAGACGACATCAACGACACCGGTGCAACATTTGCTTGGATCAAACAAGATTGGCAAAGCAGTTGCTCGCCCAATGATCTCAATTGGGATACTGTTTGGGGCGGTAATGTGCGTTTTGCTGTAATGACAGAAAACCTCAGCAGCGAATTTGGATTGGTACAATATTGCTGGGACGAAGTTAACAAGTCAGAAGAAGATGTTTGGCTGGTATATCCATGGGAGAGAGAAGCATGGCTAAAACCAAGTATGGAATAAAGGTGCCATTGGCAGTAGACGACTATATCTGGGTAACCGAGGATCGAGGAAGTTACAACTTTGATCCGCGTCCAGTGTTGTATAACACTCGCAATGAAGCAGTTCGTGCTGCTGAAATCTGGGGGCCGATGGCAGAAATCAAACCTTATCCGGTTGACAACAACTAAAACTGTGCTACATTAATAATGTAGCGATAGAAAGGTTACCAATGAAAACAATACTCACTGACTGCGACGGCGTGCTCCTTGATTGGGAGACTGCCTATCACAGCTGGATGGCACAGCATGGTTATACCTTGGTCAATCCTAGTGTATACGAAATGGATGTGGCGTACGGTATCAGTCGTGCTGAAAGCAAGCGGTTAATCAAAGTGTTTAATGAAAGTGCTTGGATAGGCTTTTTGCCAGCACTGCGAGACGCACGGAGTGGTGTTGCTCGGTTGGTTGAGCATGGTTACCGGTTTGTATGTATCACCAGCTTGAGTCTTGATGAAAAGGCTCGGATGCTGCGGATCAGCAATCTTAAAAACATCTTTGGTAAGGATGTGTTTACGGATGTGGTGTGCTTGGATACCGGTGCTGATAAAGATGAAGCATTGCTACCTTACAAAGACAGTGGGCTTTGGTGGATTGAAGACAAGGTTGAAAACGCTGAATGTGGCTACAATCTTGGGCTTCGGGCTGTATTAATTGCTCACGAACACAACAACAAACCGTTCAGTGCGGGCATTGTTCGGGTAGAGCATTGGAGCGAGATTGCCGATGTAATTCTCGTCGAGAATGTCTAGGTTTACAGTTGACAGCACGGCGCTGTCGTGCTATTGTAAAGCATAACACAACGTAGCAAGAAGGATACACGCTATGGGAACTCGTTCAACTATCGCAATTCAAAACACCGACGGCACTGTTACTGGCATCTACTGCCATTTTGATGGCTACCTCAGCAACAACGGTCGCATCCTTGCTGAGAACTACACCGCTGAAGACAGTGTACGTGAGCTGATTGCGCTGGGTGATCTTATCTCTCTGGGCGAGACTGTTGGCGAGAAGGTAGACTTCAACGTTGCCGCAGCCAGACAGTGTATTGCCTACGGTCGCGATCGTGGCGAGACAGGCATTGACGCTGCTACATTCGACAGCCACGCAGACTTGGTTGAGCAGATTGGACAGGAATACGATTACTTGTTCGTTCCTGGCATGGGCTGGCACTTAGCACGTGGCAACGGTCACGTCACACTCACTGAAGCACTGGCAGCAGAAATGGAATAAAAGAAGTCTACCACTATTTCAATGACTTCTACGATATGTCTTCAGAGTTTGCTGCACTAGAAAAAGGATAATAAGCATGAGTGATTACAATACCCCCCGAGATTGGTTTAGCGTCAACGCAAAATTCACAGTTACAAATGCAGAAGAATTATTTGAGTTTCTACAAGCAGCCAGCATGGAATTGCTAGAAGAAGCAGACATTGATTATGATGCCAGCGCCGATTCCAATCTCAAATTGGCACAGAGCATGTTGAACAGCATTGGAGTTAAAACAGATGCAGCGAGCCGGTAAAACACATCGTGCTGCTCTGGGCGGCGACGGGCGTGTAGATCTACGTGAGATCATTGACTTTATGGAACGCTGTGCTAACGTGCTGGAGCGTGACAACCAACCAGACAGCAGTTTTTTCTTTGAGCAAATTGCAGAACACCTGCGCAAAAATCCACACAAGGGTCTTAAGGAAGACGCAGGTCGTATTCTCGGCATTTAGTGGTTGACCTTCTGTGTGTTTGTGTTACATTAATAGTGTAGCAAAAGAGAGGAACACACAATGTCCATGTCCAAAGCCCACCGCAACGCCCAGTTTGAAGCAGCAGTTGAGCGTGTTGTTGAAGCCCAATTGTTGATGGAAGGTATCGCAGTTCACACCACAGACAGCCACGCAATGGACATTCAAGCGCGGTTGGCAAAAGTGTTGCGAGAAATGACTGTGTTCAAAACCAACATTATGCAAAACCACAAATAATCACCAGTTGACAAACGCAGATTTTATGCTACATTAATAGTGTAGCAAGAGGGGACAACAGCATGACTTACACTTTTGATGAGAATATTGTTAGCGATCTTCACAAAGACGCTCGTGGCTTCCGCCCTACTGAATACTTTTGGGAGGAGTGGACACAGATGCCCGATCAGTTTAAGCAAAAGATTTGGGACGCTCTTTGCAGCGAATTGGAAGAAACTATGGATCGTGAACAACTTGTTCAAGCACAGAATTATGCCAAACTCTTGAATCGTATTCTTGAAGTAATGCATCTCGGCGCAGAAGATACTAAGAGCGCTCTTCAGTGTATTATGGAAGCTGAAGAGTTCAGCGATTATGATATGCAGTATGGAGCAGATTATTTCTGCTACCATTTTGGTCTCAGCTATGATACCAAGAAAAAACTTCCTATCCAGGAAGCCATGAACGAAATGCTTTATGAGGTTGTGTAATGAAAAAATTTACGCTAACCAAGTTAGACAATCGCCACAAAGGCAAAGCATATTTCAAGTATCGGCTTGAATTCCAAAATGTGTATGGGCAATTAGAAGCCCCAGTTGAACGATTTGCTGCAATGCAAATTTGGTTCACTCAGCAGTTTGGCATTGGCTATGATTTTAATACCTGGATTGGCCTTGAACGATTAAGGTCAACGCAGCTTAATCCTTATTGGTGTTTTGACACAGTAGACGACACTCGCTATATCTACATGTGGAACGACGACATGATGACTATGTTTAATTTGGTTCATGGTGGCAACAATGGCTAAACGTGGCGAACTCAAACCCATGGATGAGTTTGAAGAGTCTATCCGAGACAGTGCTGTAGCATACAATGTAGTTGGATTCAAACCCGGCAGCAACAGCAAGGTTTATGCAACCTTCGAAATGCTGTGGGCTGCACAGGCATATGCACAGGATTTGATCAAGCAACCGTTGGGATTGCGCTGCTTGATGATCTATGCCATCGATGAGCACGATCACCATGCGCTGGTTTGCACAGTAAATCAATTCAATCAAACTGTAAAAATGGTTGAACCTAAACGATATTGATGTTATATTAAACACAAGGAGAAATAACATGACAAAATTAAATAAACTTTCTAAGGTAGACGATTCGTTTACTGTTCACATGTATGATAACGGCTTTATGGTTGAAATTGCCGGTCGCGACAACGAAGATGATTGGGCAACTGCAAAAGTTGTTTGCAACTCGCTAGATGAAGTTGTTGAACTTATTAAAGAAGCACACGCAATGGAACGTTCATAATATGCCCTTGGTGCCTATTGTAGTAGAAAAAGAAGCTAACGGCGAACGCAGCTACGACATCTATAGCCGCTTGCTTAAGGATCGTATTGTGATGTTGAATGGCCCTGTTGAAGATGGCATGGCCAATCTTGTTATTGCACAAATGCTGTTCTTGGAAAGCGAAGATCCTGCTGCAGATATTAACTTGTATATCAACAGCCCAGGTGGTAGTGTAACAGCAGGTCTTGCTATTTACGATACCATGCAGTTTATTAAACCTGATGTCAGCACTATTGTAATGGGTCAAGCAGCATCAATGGGCAGTTTTCTTGCACAAGCAGGTGCAGCAGGCAAGCGTTATGTGTTGCCAGAAAGTCGCACCATGATTCACCGTGTGAGCAGTGGAACACGCGGCACTGGCGGCAGTGTATATGTGCAAGAACTGGAAATGGAAGATAACATTCGTCATTTGCAAGAAGCAAAGCGATTGAACAAGCGTCTTGTTGAACTGTATCTAAAGCACAACACTGCAGGTAAGACATACGAAGACCTATTGGAAACCATGAAGTATGACACATTCCTCAGTGCAGCAGAAGCATTTAGCATGGGTCTTGCAGATAAGGTAGTAGAACAGCGATGACTAATAACACCCTCAATCGTACAGAACTGATTGAAAGTCTACAAAAACAGGTGCTGGAAGTTACGTTTACCAAACTCAACGGTGACCGGCGTGTAATGACCTGCACATTGATGCCAGAGCACTTGCCGCCTGCTAACAAAGCCGATCCACTTTCCACAAAGCGGGTTCGCGAAATCAACGAAGCAGTGGTTAGTGTATGGGATGTTAATGCTCAGGGCTGGCGTAGTTTTAGATTGGATCGTGTAGAAAGCATTGGGCAGACTTCGGAGGCTAACTAATGCCTATTCATGCTGCCGTTGACCTCGAAACACTGGATGTTCGTCCTACTGCCACTGTGCTTACACTGGGCGGAGTAAAGTTCGATCCGCTCAAAGACAGTGAGCCTTATGATGAACTCTACTTTAAGATCAGCATAGACGACCAAGATCGCTATGGCAGAACAGCCAACGACAGCACCATTGAGTGGTGGACTACACAGGATCCTGAGATCCGTGATGAAGCATTTGATCAAACAGATGCTATTACCGTAGAAGAAGCCTGTGCCCGTATTGCACGGTGGTGTGTAGGTGTTGATACATTCTGGGGACAGGGCTACGGCTTTGACTTCACCATGATTGAAAACATGTTCTACAACATTGAGCGCCCTGTGCCTTGGCAGTTTTGGCAGGTATTGGACAGTAGAACACTGTTTAGAATGTTGAAAAGCGGAGATCCTCGCAAGCGTATGCAAACCAATCTGCACAATGCACTAGCAGATGCTTATTTTCAAGCCAAGGCAGTGCAGATTGCATATAGCGAATTAGGCATTGAGCGATGATTCGCTGGTATGATTATGTTCTTGCAATACTAGCAGCAGACTTCATACTGGGTTTCGTGTTGTGGGGTATCAATGCTACCACTTGGTGGGAACCCATGGCGGCAGTTTTGTTAGCAGGAATGGTTTGGCAGGCATGGAGCAAAGATTATTGTGCATTTAGACTACAGCAAGAAGCAAAACACAAATAAATATTATTATGGAACAAATCAAACTAAACGAAAAAATGAAAAAAGCCTTTGCTGATTTGTGCGAAGAAAATCCTCCAAGAGCATTTATAGCAATTACTATTGGCGAAGATATGATGGTAAACTTTGCCAGTTACGGTGTTGAAAACGCCGGAACCATTGACTTACTAGAACACATGTTGGAATATATTAAATCCAAAGAAAGTGAGGACGAATATGGCAAAAAAGACAACACTAAATTCCATTAAACAAGAAATTAAACATCTCGAAGGTAAACACAGAGAACTTGACAAGATTATTCAACACAACGAGTCCGACAGCAGTCCTCAAACATGGCACATATTAAAAAGTCTCAAAAAGAAAAAACTAGCAATAAAAGATCGCATCGCTTCTCTGAAAAGTTCTCTATCCCATTCGGAAGAATAAGCGACTTTTATCGTGCTGTAAGCATACTAAACAACGAACTTGGACATGGTAATTGGACTACAACAGGCCGTCCTGTGCGCAAACTACGCCGAGTAGATCAGTTTAATCGTATATCTTTTACAGCTAATAGAACCATTGATGTTGTTTTTCATGTTCCTTGCAATGTTGAATCTGTTGTAACTAGAGTGTCACTAGAAATATTAAGATAAGTACATTGCTATTGTGTAAAGGAGAAAAAACAACAGTATGGCAAAAAACGATTATCTAACCATGATGGGCAGTGTTACTGAGGTATTGCCCGGAAATCAATATAGGGTAAAAATAAAAGAAAATGATCACACTATATTGGCTTATCTCAGTGGAAGAATGAAGCAACATAAAATACATGTAATCGAAGGTGATCGCGTGGATGTTGAAGTCAGCATATACGATATCAGCAAGGGTCGAATCAGTTTTCGTCACAAATGAACAACAACATTAGAAAACTTCAAGAATACAAGCAATCAGGGCAAACATTTTGCCCTTATTTGTTTTTGCATTATCATTTGGACACCGATAAAGCAACTAAAGTTTGTTGTCATGCAACCAATAGTATAAATGGTCAAACATTGGATTTTGACAGCAGCATTTACAACAATCTACGATGGAAAGTATTGGACAATCAACATCTAAGCTTTTGTAATCGTTGTTACACTGCAGAAGATCAAGGGTTTAACAGTCTTAGACAGCGTAGTATCGACGATGTGATTTCGTTGAACAAAGAAAATTTATTAATGGATCAAGTTGGTAAGTTTGGTGCAGGAGCAAAAATATTACCACTGTGGTACGACTTGCGTATCAGTAACAATTGCAATCTCAGTTGTATCATGTGTGGTCCAAAATACAGCAGCACCTGGGCAAAAGAACTTGAGCAAGACAATACACACTTAGGATATGAAGTTGATGTAGAAATCAATCCCGACACCTACAAAATACAACTGGCCGGTGGCGAGCCTTTTATGATTAAAAAGTTTGCTACTATGTTAAGCAAAGTTGACAATACCGAATGTGAAATTGTTGTAAATACCAATGCTACAATAATCACAAAGCCACTACTGGAACAATTAAAACGGTTTCGCAATGTTTGGATTGTTATCAGTATTGACGGTTACGGTGATTTAAATAACAAAATAAGACATGGTAGCAATTGGAACACAGTTGTAAAAAATACCAAAACTTTTATAGATAATAGATTTACAGTTCTTGTAAATACTGTATTACAACGAGACAACATAAATCATTTGCACGAGTTAGGAACATGGATAGAACAAGTAGGCATCGATGATTGGATTATATCGCCTCTGTTTACACCAGAATATTTAACTTGGCAGCAACAAGAAAATATAGCATACGAAAATGTAGAAAAAACTACAAAATTACACAGTGTTAAACGGAACGAAAATAGTTTAACATTATTACAGCATGTACTAAAGGACCGACCATGAGCATATGTAAATTAACACCAAGCGCAAATCATCAAATTGGAAAACTGTGCGAAGAATACAACTGTTACGCTATTACACTGAATCTCAAAGGTGGCGGTTGCGCAGGATTTGAGTATGAATGGGGGACTGCGCAAGTAGAAGACCTCGAAGAGGGAGACGAACTGGTACCGTGTGATTTAGGAAATTTTGTAATTGGCAAACATAGTGTTATGTTTTTAATTGGAACTGAAGTTGATTATGTAAAAAGTTTAGTCGGCAGCCAATTTGAAATACGCAACCCAAATGCTGTAAGCAGTTGTGGGTGTGGCGTTAGTGTAAATTTTAAAATGTAAACTATCAATCTCCTGATAAATACTCTTGTATTAGGAGATTTCTAAATGGCACAACAGGTTATCAATATTGGCACGGCTGCAAACGATGGGTCAGGAGATCCGCTGCGCAGCGCCTTTGACAAAATTAATGATAATTTCAGTGAACTGTATGCAAAAGGGCCAGCTGGAGCAAACTTTGATTTAAGCAACAACGACATTGAAGCAACCAACAGCAATGGCGGAATTAATCTTATTCCCAATGGCACTGGCAAGGTTGTGGTTGAAGACGATAGTTTAACGATCCAAACCAGTAAAACACCAGCTAGTGCTATAGGCGCCGCTGGCGACACTGCTGGCATGGTTGCCTGGGATGCTAGTTATATCTATGTTTGTTCAGCTAACTATGATGGTAGCACTGCAATATGGCGTAGAGCAGCTATAGCTAGCTGGTAAGGAGAGACCATGGCCAGACAAAATATCAACTATGGTACTAACGCAAACGACGGCACAGGAGATACGCTTCGTGTCGCTATGGATAAGATCAATGATAATTTTATTGATCTATATGGCGAAACTTCGGTTGAAAACAATCTAACATTTGGTGTTAACAGTATTACAGCCAGTAACATCAATGGAAATATTAGTTTAAATGTCAACGGAACTGGAACTGTACAAGTCAATCAAGGCCTGTTAGTTAACACCGGCGATGAAAACAGCAACAGTGTTTTTTATGCCAACGATGGTACAGGATTATTAACTGTTGATGTTAGCAACAAACGAATTGGTGTAAATAAACCAATTCCTGCAGCTAACCTCGATGTAGTAGGTACTGCTAGTGTAACTGGAAATGTTAACCTAAACTCTAGTGTTACTATAGGAAGCAGTGCTGTTGATAGGTTTACCATAGCCAGTACTGTGTATGGAAATCTAATACCAGGAACTACATATACAATCGGAAACAACAGTAGCAAGTGGAGCGAGGTACATGCTGCAACTGCTAATTTAACTACAGTTAATAGCACAACTATAAGTACCAATACACTTACTGCAACAACTGGTATTACTGGCGATATAACCGGACAATTAACAACCAGCAATGATATTAGAATACAAAACGGTGCATTTCTAAGCAGAATAAACAGCGACACATTAACTGCAAATAGAACTATAGATTTTCCAAATCGCAACGGCACTGTTGCTGTTTTACACAATAATAGACTGAGTGGCCCAAATGGCTCACCGCCGGCAACTGCAGTAGGTGCAGCAGGCGATGTTCAAGGTGATATTGCAGCAGACGCTGATTACATTTATTATTGTACAGCAAATTACGACGGCAGTACTGCTATATGGAAGCGAGCAGCTATTAGTACTTGGTAACATATGGCATTTAAATTAGATTATGTTGAATTTTATATAACAAATCATTGTAATATAACCTGCAACGGATGCAATAGATTTAATAATTATAAATTTTCAGGCTCGGAAAATTGGAGTGCCTATAAAGACATTTATAGAGAATGGTCTACTGTAGTAGATATAAAGCACATTGCTATATTAGGCGGCGAGCCGTTTTTACATCCTAATTTAATTGAAATTATTAATGATATTAGATCTTTTTGGCCGAACTCTGTATTAGAAATTACAACAAATGGTCTATTAATTGAAAAAATTAAACCAGGTGTATTAGAGTGTTTGATTAATAATAATGTAGAAATTTATAGTAGTATACACAACCAAGTTTGGAAAGAAAAAATAAAAAAATCAATTATTGAAAAATTTGGAAAGTTAGAGTTAATAAGTAAAAAAAGAATTTTAAAAGATAATCCAGCTGGTCACGACAAATTCTTAAGTGCAAGTGGGAATATAATAACTCTAGAATACACTTATTTTTTTCATCAATCGCCATTGGTAAAAACAAAAGATAATAAATTTACACTGCATAAAAGCGATTATAAAAAATCACATTCAAATTGTGATATGAAAAAGTCTCACCATTTTTCAAAAGGTAATTTATATAAGTGTGGGCTAGTGGTGACGCTACCTCAAATTCTAGAACAAAAACCCGAAATGTTTGACGTTAGTGAAGAGCAGTTAAATCTATTAAATTCCTATCAACCTATCAGCATTGATCAAATTAAATTAAACAATGATGTATTAAAACAGCTTTTAGATCCGATTGCGCAATGCGAATTTTGTCCAGAAAAATATCAATACCATAAAATTTTTCCTGAATAACATAAAAACAATTTGCGATAAATAATAAAATAAAGGGATTACAACATGGGTAAACCTGTTTGGGTTACAAGAGCAGGAAATTTGGGCACATTAGAAGAAGGCGTGTTTTACGAGCTTCTAATGGAAGCTTTTGATCCCGACGGAGGTCCTTTAGAATATCAAGTTATTGCTGGGTATATGCCTCCGGGGTTGGTAATGTCAGAAACCAGTGGAACAATCAGTGGAAGACCAAAAGATCTTTATTTAATAAGAGGTGTTCCACTTGATGTTGCACAGGATGAAACCAGCACTTTTTGTTGTAGATTAACCAGCAGTGATGGCCAAATAGCCGACAGAACATTTAGTATTACAATCACTGGGCAGGATGCTCCGACATTGATAACTCCAGAACAGGAGTTGGCAAGAGTATTTGACGGTACATATGTAGACATACAATTAGAAGCAGAAGACCTAGACAACGAACCTATTGCTTGGCGCATTAGCAAAGGTGAATTACCGGCAGGATTGAGCCTTGGTCCAACAACTGGAAAAATCACTGGTTTTGCATTGCCAACCTTAAGTCAAGCTGATAGCGACACCGTTGGATGGAGTGCGCCCGATGCAGGCTGGGAAGAATATCTTTGGGATCATAGCAGTACCTGGATTAATCAAAATTATCAATTCACAGTTGAAATAACCGATGGCAAAGAATATGCACAAAAAACATACACTATTTTTGTTCTTGCTAAAAGCTTGTTGGGTGCAGATTTAGATAATATTACAGTTGACAGTACTCAATTAGTAACTGCCGATATGAGCAAAAAACATGCGCCGGCAATGTTAACAACTGCAGCCGATCTGGGTATTTTCGAACACGATAACTATTTTGCTTACCAATTCGAAGGCATTGACTTTGATAACGAACAAATCGAATTTGGTATTACCAGTAACAATGGCACTGGGTTTGACAATGCCGAAGGTAATGGATTCGACAGTGAACTGTTTGATCTTGGCGGGTTGTCGCTACCACCGGGTGTTACATTAAATGCAGAAACTGGTTGGCTGTACGGCTATATCAACAGACAGCTACAGGCACAAGTAGAATATAATTTTGCAGCATATGCATACAAAAAAAATGACCCAACAGTGCGAAGCAATTTGGTTTACTTCACTATTACTGTTGTTAGTGATTTAGCAAATGCTATTATTTGGCAAACTCCTGCTAATATCGGCACAATACAAACAGGTGCTATTAGCGAACTTGTAATTGAGTCTACAAATCAAGTTGGCTACAAAATTGGCTACAGTCTCGTAAGTGGTAGCCAACTTCCACAAGGTCTTAAGATGTTAGACAATGGACTAATCATTGGTAGAAGCAGTTTTGAATATACCAGCTTTGATGAAGGCACCACTACTTTTGACTTTAATATCAGAGAATTGGGCGCAAGGGTTCCTGAAACCACAGTGGATAGAAATTATACATTTACAGTAAAAGCAGCTAGCCCAGGCGGCGAACTAATAGCATATAGAACATTTACTGTAACTATTGTGCCTACAGATTTTGCTCCATACGAAAGCCTGTATTTAAAATCCAATCCAGGAACCAGTGGAAGAGACTTGTTTTTAAACATCACCAAAAACACTGATATTATACCCTCAGGCGATGTTTATAGAAACGGCGACCCTTATTTTGGCAGAGCATCAGATGCCAGAATGTTGTTACTAAGTGGTACCAATGCAAGTGCCGCTGCTGATTATATTTCTGCTATGGGTATCAATCACTATAAAAAAGTGTTAACTTTTGGTGAAGCCAAAGTTAGTAAAGCCTATGATATCAATCAAAATATCATTTATGAAGTTCTTTACTATGAATTAAACGATTACCAAGAAACAGCACAAGGATCAACCAGCAAAAGTGTTGATTTAAGAAATAAAATTAACAGAAACATCACTATTGATTCAAACGATATTACAATTGATAATACATACTATGTTATGGATGGTGTCGGAGATAGAGTTGTATATCCAAACAGTTTAATTAATATGAGAAAACAAATAATTAATGAAATTGGATTAAACGACCGAGAAATATTACCGCAGTGGATGAAAAACAGACAAGCCGATGGCAGTATCATTGGTTGGAAACCAGTGGTGGTATTAGCATACATGAAACCAGGCACAAGCGAGCGTGCACTATTTAATTTAAAACGCAGAACTGATTTAGACAAAAAACTTATAAGTTTTGAATTTGATAGATATATCTGGGACAACAACCTTAGTAAAAATTATAATTCTACAACTGGCGAATATTTAGTTAGCCAAGAAACAACATTTGATGTTGCACAAGACTGGACTGCACCAGACCCAGTTGCTACAGTTGATGCAGCATTGAGTTTGCCATTCAATCAATTTGATGGCAAGAACACGACATTTATCGACAATCTTGGAGGACTAGATGGACTGATAAATGTTTACGATGGGCAGACGGTAATTTTTGCAGTACAAGAACAATATTCTGGATATAATGAACCCGAAGATGGTTGGATAACCAACAGCACATTTTGGGACGACGACAATGGGTGGGATGCATCTAGTACTGTAGGTTTTGACGATTACGAAAGTATACCGGGCTATGCTGAAAAACAAGCTGATCCAGGAAACATAACAAATAAACGTGCTGGGATTTGGAAGTTTGTAGGAAACACCGACACTGGGTTGTTGAGATTGGAATTTCAACGAGAAATCAGCCAAGGCGAAACTGTTTTTGTTAAAAACGGATTCACTTACGGAGGAAAGTTGTTACAATATGACGAATTAATACAGTTTGATGAAGGCAAAACTGTTCCTTATTATCAAGATGTTGAAGGTTTAGAGTTTTCCACAGAAACAGTGTTTGACAACGGAAACACTACCTTTACTACAAATATAACAACTTACGAGGATCCAGATCAAAGCGATAAATACCTAGTATTCCCAAAAAAGAACATTTGGGCCTAACGGAGATTTAAAATATGGCAGTAACCATTAACAAGACCGATGGAACAGTTTTAACCAGCATAGCAGATGGTGCAATTGATTTAAGCAGTAGTAACCTTGCACTTATTGGTAGACTGTATCGCAATTACGGCGAACTTATTAACGAAAACCTTGTAAAGTTACTGGAAAACTTTGCAAACAGCGGTAGTCCTAGCACGCCGCTTGTTGGGCAATTATGGTACGATACCAGCGATAAAAAGATTAAAGTGTATCGCAGCACAGGATTTGTTCCTCTTGCAGTCAGCACCAACAGCACCACTGAACCAAGTAGCCCAACACTTGGCGATTTCTGGTATGATACAGTTGATGCACAATTAAAAACCTGGACTGGTGCAGCTTGGACAGTGATTGCTCCTGCTTACACTGCAGCGCAGGGCAAGACAGGCGCATTTGCAGAAAACATCATTGATACACTGTCTAACAATCATATTACAGTGTTTGTATATCAGAGTGGTCAAATTATTGCGGCATTTAGCAATGACAACGAATATATTCCAAGATCTTCTATCACTGGTTTCACCAGTATTAAAAAAGGCGTTACACTCTCTAATGCTACTGGTATTAAAATGCACGGAACTGCTACATCTGCAGAACTTCTAAATGGATTTGATGGAACTGAATTTATACGCAGCGACGCCAGTGATACTTCCACTGGTACTCTTACAATCGAAAACGCTCAGCCGCTGATTCTTGGCAGCAATAACGAACTTGAAATTAATATTACTAGCACTAATGCAGATTTTGTAAAAGTCAATAGTGGTGCAATTCGTTTTTTCACCGACAACACAGAACTTGTGATGCAATTAAATGACAACAAACAGGTTGTTGTTGATCAAGGAACTTCAACATCACCGGGTATTGCATTTAACGGCGACACTGATACTGGTATATACAGTCCTGCAGCAAATACTTTAACTTTAACAGCCGGGGGAACCGGTAGATTAAGTGTCACATCAGTTGGTGCTACTATCAATGGTACATTTACTTCGTCTAGTGGTTTTGATGGTGACATCACATCTGTTAACGGAAATATTGGAACATTAACAACTACAACTATTACTCCTACATTTATTGCTGGTACTCCTACATTTACAAATAATGTTACTTTTGGAGCAGATCTTTTTGTTAATGGTAGTACAATACTTGGTAATACAGGGTCAGATAACATAGTATTCAATGCTGCTAGTCTTACTATTTTCAATGGATTGTCAATCGCCGGCGGCAGCATAGTACACAACGGCGACTTTACAATGGCAGGTAATTTTACCGCAAGTGGGAATATAACAAGCACATTGGGAGGAATTTCTGCAGTAGGTAATGTTGTTACCTCCGGTGGTGGTATCTCGGCACCAGGAGATATTGTGTCAACTGCTGGGTCTATAGTAGTAGCACAAGATGTAACAGCCGGTGCTGATGCTACCATAGGCAATAACTTAACAGTTGCAAACGAATTAATAGTACAATCAGATTCAGGCAGTGGTGTGTCTTCTTTCAGAGTTGACGGCAGTGGTAGACTGTTGGTAAATGTAAACGGTCCGGCTGTATCAGCAAGCAACACAGGCGATGCTACATTTGGTGATAGTGCACATGTATATGCTGCAAACACTGCAAAGTGGTGGGCTGCATGGAAAGATAACACCAATTCGGAACAGTTTGCTTTCTTAGGCGAACATCTTGTAGATAGCATTACTAGAGAAAGCGGCGCTGGTGAATATAAAATCAATCTCGATTACAACATGACCACTGGCAGTTACTATTCAGTGGTAGGCATGGGCGCCTATGGTAATATGAATATGTTGGAGTTTCCGTTAGGCGGCGCATATGTAAGAGTTAAGAACGAATTGTATGACTATACCGGCACCAGAGACAGCAGTTACAATAGTGTGGTTGCATTTGGTGTGTAAAAGATTTGGAGAACTAAATGTCTAAAGTAATAATATATCCGTGGGAAGGACACTTAGCAGTAAGTTGGCCAAGTCCTAACTCAAAAAAAACACTGCAAGAAATTGCAGAATCTGGCACTCCTGCAGGGTTACCATTTCGTATAATTGATGCAGCAGATCTACCAACAGATTGGGATTTTTTTGATGCCTGGACGGCAGACTTCACTAAACCCGACGGCATTGGAAAACAAAAAGGTGACTCATAATGACTGTAACAGTAGATATGACAAAAGCCAAAGAAATTTGGAGAAACAAAATTCGCGAGACTAGAATTGAAAAATTCAAAACTCTCGACGAACAGTATATGAGAGCCGACGAAATTGGCGATACAGGTGCAAAAGCAGCGGTCGTTGCTAAAAAGAACATTCTCAGAGATGCACCAAATGATCCCGCAATTGCTGCAGCCACTACAACCGAAGAATTAAAAAAGGTTTGGCCTTTTGAATAAATACATGCATATTAAAAGGATTTTAACAGATGGCATCTAACATCAACCCAAATAACATTGATGGTGCATATCCGGTTGCTGGCCAAGACAATGATAGTCAGGGTTTTCGTACCAATTTTACTAACATTAGAAACAATTTTACTAGTGCAAAAAACGAAATTGACGATCTACAGAGCAAAGTTATTGTAAAAAGTGCATTAACTGGAACCTCTGTTAACAACAATATGGGTGGCACTGTTTTCCAAAGTGCAGAGATCAAAGACATGAGAGAAACTCGTGTTGATTTTGGAACTACCAGTGGTACACTGTCATTGGATCATACTGCAGCACACAATTATACAGTAACCACTAGTGGTAGTATTACTGCAAGTTTTACTGGTTTTCCAGCAGCAGGTAAGGTAGGGCGAGTACGGTTTGAAGTTGCAATAACTAATGTTGCGCATACACTAACATTGCCCGCCGCAGTAAGTAAAGGCACAGCAGGTATTGCAGGCATCAGCAGCAATGTAATTACATTTAATGAAATTGGCACTTATTTGTTTGAGTTCTGGACTGACGATGGCGGAACAACTATTCATATAGAAGACAAAAGTCGTCCAAGAGATTATTTTTATAGCACCGAAATTCAAATGCAGCAAAGATCTCCTAGCAACATCGGATCAGCAGGTGATGTAGCCGGAATGATCGCAGTTGACGACTCATATATGTACATTTGCACAGGCACATATGATGGCAGCACTGTAATTTGGAAACGTGCAACATTTGCAACATATTAATAATAATTGACAACTACCTAACTCCTTGCTATAGTAAATAACAATAGCAAGGAGTTTCCATGACCAACCCATTCAAAGATATCGACACGTTCGCAACAGCTTGTGATCAAGAACCTAGCCAAAAAAACTATGAAATGTATCTTGGTCTTATCAACGAAGAATACACAGAACTGCAAGATGCAATCGAAGCTAACGATCGTGTAGAACAACTCGATGCACTTGTTGACATTTTAGTTGTTACTATGGGTGCTATCCGAGCAGCAGGCTGGAATGCCGAAGGTGCTTGGCGTGAAGTAATGGACACAAACTTTGCTAAGATTGATCCTACCACAGGCAAAGTAATCAAACGCGAAGACGGAAAAGTTCTTAAACCCGAAGGTTGGCAACCCCCGAATCTTAAACCATTTGTAGGAGAGTAACATGAACCCGTTTACACCAAATCTTAAAGATCTAACAGACGACGACCTAATATCAAAAATCAACGATTTGTATAGTAAAATGCGTATGATGATGAATAACCCTCCTGTGTATGCACAAATGCAAAGCATCATGCATGATTTTCAAATGGAACAACAGTTGCGCATGGAAAAGCGTAGACAAGAACTAGACAACAATGAATTGAGCAAAAAGATTGATATTGGAAGATGAATAGATCACCGTTTAAATGGACAACCAGTTGGCCTGGTATTTTGTTAACTGACGACAACTTATTGCTACCAAATACCTGGGAATTTTCTCTAGAATATGATGTAATATCCGACGAAATGACTCACAGGGATATTGCAATGCAACGATTAGAGTTTATGGTAGATGAAAAATTTTACGGGGCAACATGGATGAATTTTACCAATCCTCTTGTTGGAATCTTTCATGAAAATCTTAATAATTTTACAATCACTGTTCCATCGGACCCACACGATAGCATTATTGCAGCAGCGGCTATACTTAAAGCTCAAAGTATTACAAAGGATGTGTTTGAAATTCATCGTTGCAGTATTAAAGGAAAATTAGGTTATAGTCTTGAAAACACAATCGAAATCGACGAAGCTGAAGAAATGGGGCAAGTGTTTGATCACGAATATTTCGCAGACGGGCCTTGGTTTATGCGAGAAGATGCCGGATTTACAGATTTACTTTCAAAAAAAGACGATACTGTTACTTTAATAAAAGATAGTGTACCATGGAGTAAGTTTGATTTAAATTGGGATTATTATGACCAAGAACAACCTCAATCTGCATCTTTAATAAACATTAACAAGCACGAACGCTGGATCCCAATGGTTATAAAGGGCGGTGCAAACAACAACGATGACAGTTGATCAATATCACAGAAGAATGTTCAACGAGCGCGAACTTTGCGATATATTGTATCGTAAACCCGATGCTGACTTGTCTAACTACAATCTAGAAGATAACGAAAAATACAATCATGCTGTAAAAGTTAATTACAGTGATTTGAACATTTTAGAACGCTTACCAGCAATTGATACGCTGCCAGAAATTTGGCACAAACAAAATCAACAACACTGGTACATGCCAGATGAATACAAACATTTTGATATTGCACAATGGGTACTAGAACAGTGCAATGGCGACGAAGAAGTACAGCGGGCAGGTGCAGAACTTTTGGAATATGCAGAAAGAAATTTATTAGACATGCTGTGTTATCTTAAATACTTGGTAGACACAATGCGAGAAAATAGTATAGTATGGGGTGTAGGACGCGGCAGTAGTGTTGCTAGTTTTGTACTGTACAAGATCGGAATTCATCGTATAAACAGTTTGTATTACGATTTGGATTTTAACGAATTTATGAGATAATTGGAGAAAGCAATGGCTAAAATATACAGAACAGCACAAGGCAGAAGTTTAGATATCGAAAGACTGCGATTGCAAAACGAATTAGTTCCTGCGATTGGCAACATGCGTGTTAATGCTCGCGGTGATCAACTTGGGCCAGGCGGTAAGGTAGTTAAAAATAGAGAACAAATGATAGATGAACACTATCAAAACAATATTTCTACCAAACCAAAAAAGAATGTTGCGGAAGCAGATATCATTCCCACAAAAGGTGGCAAATCTAAACGTGTGGAAAAATTTGAACCTGGTAATATATTGCCTGATCCAGAGATTGTGGCACCAGAAGAAAAAAAAGAAATACCCGAAGTAGACGATTTTGTTGATCCAGAAGTTAACTCACCAGTACAAGAGCCAAAGGTCGAGATCTCAAAACCAGAACCAAAACCAGTGGCTAGTGTTGCGGCAGGTGAAAAATCTATCAAAGGCGGACTAGCAAGAGCAGTTGCTAAAACAAGAGAATATGAAGAAAAGAAAAATAAACCCAAAAGGATTTAATCAATGAGTGACACCGAAAAACTAGGTTATGGATATAAGGTTACACCAAGAGTTGTAACCAGTAAAGTAACACCATTGCGTGACGGTATTATTGTGGAAGAAATGAAATTTGGTATGCAAACTACCAGCAAAGGATTGATTATTCTCAATGATGATGGTGCCAATCACGGTATTAAGCCACGCTGGGGACGAGTGTATAGCGTAGGACCCGACCAGAAAGATGTTAAGGTTGGTCAATATATTCTTGTTGAACACGGTCGCTGGACCCGTGGTATTGAGGTTGTTGACCCTAGCACCGGCGAAGAAACTGTAATTCGCAAAGTAGACAATGAAAATATTCTAATGGTTAGCGATGAGACAATGACAGATATGGCTTACAGTAACATCACCGGAGCATAAATTGTGTTTAAAAATCGAAAAGAATTAACAGACTGGGCTTATACACAGTTTGACAAATATAATGTTCGTAGACCAGAAACATATACTGAACAAGAGTTAATTGACTTAAATCCGGGTGTTCCTGTAAGCTTTATTAAGCAACATGTAAAAGATAGAGACAGTCAATGAAAGAACTTTGGGTAGAAAAATACCGTCCTAACACAGTAGATGGGTATGTGTTCCGCGACGACGAACAACGAGCACAAGTAATGGAATGGATCAAATCGGGTAGTATTCCACACATCTTACTTAGTGGTAACCCTGGCACAGGAAAAACCACACTAGCCAAACTTTTAGTAAATGAGCTGGGAGTTCAAGGCCACGACTTCATGTTCCTTAACGCATCAAGAACAAACAGTGTTGACGATGTTCGTGATAAAATCTATAATTTTTCTAGTACTATTCCTTTTGGTGATTTTAAAATTATCTTGCTCGATGAAGCAGATTACTTTTCACCAAATGCTCAAGCGGCATTGCGTGGAGTGATGGAAGAATTTGCAGATAACTGTAGATTTATACTAACTTGTAATTTTCCACATAAAATTATTCCTGCTATTCACAGTCGTTGTCAAGGGGTTCATATTCCCAAGCTGGATCGTGTAGCATTTACTGAACGTGTTGCCACTGTGCTTATCACCGAAGGCATAGAGTTAGACATTGATACATTAGACAGTTATGTATCTGCTAGTTATCCTGATTTACGCAAATGCCTCAACAGTGTTCAACAAAATTCTATTGACGGTGTGCTGCGCAAACCCAGCGAGAGCAGTGTTGATACCAGTGATTACAAACTTAAAGCAGTGGACTTATTTAAAGCAGGTAAGATTGTCGAAGCAAGAAGACTCATTGTCGATAACGCTACAGTAGGTGATGTTGACGAGATGTTCCGCTGGATGTATGATAATTTGAACTTGTGGAGCAGTAGTCAAGCGGGGCAAGACGAAGCAATTAAAATCATTCGGTCAGGACTTGCCAATCATGCATTGGTTGCTGATGTTGAAATCAATCTTGCTGCTACGCTAGTTGAACTTACTACAATTGAGGAATAATATGGCCAAAATAAAGCATCGTTATATGCTAATTAACTATATCCAAAAACCAAAATATCCAAGCCGCACACACGAAAAAGGTTATTGGAGCAATCCAGAAAACATACAGTGGGACGAATTAATAGAGTTTAGTTTTGGGCTAAAAAGTCGTGATAGCAGTCGCTATAGTATTATCATCGACCTCGATGGATACACAGTTGTTAAAAATAGCATGAACGGGGAAAAAGATTTTACCAGGCTTCTAGGGTATTATCAAGAACACTACAGTGATCAGATAATCAATTACCTGAAGCGTACTAATCATCTAGTATCGGTGCAGTCGGCGCCAACTGCTACCTAATATATCACTCGTCGCCGTAGATCTTTAGTATCTCAGCAACTGCAGGATGTCTTTCAATATCCTTGTGATCAAATTGTATCCAGTCAATGTAAGGACTGCTTCCAAATTTGGTCATTAGAGTATTGAAATCTATTAAGCCGTTTTCACCTTCCTTTCTATCTGTTTGTCTTACATCCCCTGTAACTATCATACGTGATTCTTCACCTAGGCGAGTAAGCAACATTTTCATCTGACTTGGTGTCGCGTTTTGCATTTCATCAGCAATAATCCACGAGTGTTTAAATGTTCGCCCTCGCATAAATGCTAGTGGTGATATTTCAAGGATTTGTTCTTCTAGCATTCTGGCTGTTTCACGTGTTGAAAAGTGTTCGTGTAGTACATCAAATATTGGTTTGGTCCACGGCTCCATTTTAGCATTTAGATCGCCTGGTAAAAATCCATGGCGTTCGTTGTCTACTTCTACTGCGGGCCTAGTTAGTACAATTTTTCTAGTGTCGCCTTCTTTGAGTGCCTTGATTGCTGCCAATACTGCCAATAGTGTTTTGCCTGTACCTGCAGGACCTGTTGCAAAGATTATGCTTTTGTTGTAATCGTACAAACTGCATACATAGTCTTCTTGGTGCCTGTTGCGTGGTACTATTTGTATTTTTTTATTAAATTGCCTGTAATTGCCAAAGTTTATAGTGTTATCGTTTTTACTAATTGTTTCTATTTGTTCTTCTCTGCGTAATCTTCTTTGTTTTCTTGTCAAGAGTGATATCTCCTTTTTGTTTGAGGTTGTATTACACCCCTCGTAAATATTTACGAACAAAAGAAGAAATACACCTAAGATGGGGTTAAAATGTAAACCACGCATATATCTCAACGATCTCTAAACATAAATTGTGTTCAAAGAAATCAACAATAGATAAATAATAATATGGAACTCAAAGACGCACTTAACAACACAAAAAAGATTTACATGAGCGACAGCAGTTTAAACATGCTGTTGGATTTTGAACGTGTGCTAGACGAAATGGATCTCTACAGTTTTGAAAACTGGCTAGATGGTGAATTGGTCAGCGGACCAAGCATAGAACGCTACTGGGTAGAATGCAGTTTTATGTGGCCGCGAGCTAAAATGCCAGATCCGCGTGGCGCTGCAAGGTTACTGCCATATGGGTGTAAAATCACCTATGCTAAAGAAATGGTGAAAATTCCTGTTAAAATTGAAAGTCCAGATGATTTTCGTCCCGGCACACGCCAAGGCAAGTTAGTGGATGTTCCTGTGTGGATCATTAACATACGCATGCCACAGGAATTGGTTAGCGATATTGAATCAGGTAGTTTAGAAATTGCCAGCGAAGAATACGATCTTGAAGATATTCAAAGTGCTTATCAGCAAGACATAGACGATAGTGCATTTAAACAAACAGATAACAACAACGATATGCTAGGAGATGTTGATGTCGCTTAATGTGGGTGATTTAGCAGATGTTGTAAGAACCAAAATTCACATAGATGAATTTGAAAGCAAAATGGGCAAAGACGAAGATATTGTTGTTATCAGTTTCAAAACAAAATATCGTGATCCTGCAACTGATTTGGTTAATTTCCTAGAAAAAGGATACGATTGGGTGTTAGACGCGGATGTAAGTGCAGGCACTGTCAGTGATGGCGGTTGGATAGTGTTTGTTGAAGCAGCAAGACGTCCGAGTATTAGCAAGCATTTAATGGATTTATTAGATGACCTAAAAAGTCTAACTAAAAATGATCCCACTGATTATGAATATCGTTATAAAAACGACACAGCATATCGTCCACTGACATTAGAGGATTTTGAGGATACTGTGCCACTGACTCCAAGAGAGTATCGTCGCAGAAACAAACCACAAGAACTACAAGCCATGTTAAGTGCAGCAGGAGTAAACAGCAAAGAATCTGGTGAATTTTCGCCGGATGTAAAAGAATTTGCTAATTTGTCAAGGTATAGATAATGGGCTCAATCAAATTGGTATTAATATTATTAATACTGGGTGCAGCAGGTGGAGTATATATGTATGTGCAAAACCTCCAAAAGAATTTAGAAGTTGCAGTAGCAAACAATGCTAGACTAGAAACTGCAGTTGCTACCAACGAAGCAACCATTGGTGCACTGCAAGCAGATTATGCAAGAATTCAAACAGAATTAAATCGTGTTAACACTGAGTTTGCTGCAACCCGTGCGCAAAATAATTTGTTGCGAGATAGATTGAGCGATATTGATCTAGGCTTGTTAGCACAAACTAGACCCGACAGTATTGAACGTGCCGTTAACAGAGGAACCGTCAATGCAGGCAGATGCTTTGAAATATTAAGCGGATCGCCATTAACAGATCAAGAAAGAGAGGCAACCAGTGGGGATGAATTCAATAGGGAATGTCCTTGGCTTTGGCCTGGTGTTGATGCTGCTCAGTAGTTGCGGCTTATCAAACATTAACCCAATACAGATTACCAGTAGACCAGCAGAAAGACCGCCCTTGGTATTACCGCCAGTGGACACACTAACCATGCGTCCCGTAGAATGGACCATCGTTACCCAAGACAACATAGATGAAGTGTTTGCACAGCTAGAAGCCAATGGACAAAATCTAGCATTGTTTGCATTGACTGCCGATGGATATGAAAATCTTGGATTAAACTTTAGCGACATACGACAATTGGTACAACAGCAACGTGCAATCATTGTAGCCTATGAAAATTATGTAAATACAGACGCGGAGAATACACAGTAATGCAAAAGTTTTTTAAACGTGTTTGGCGCAGTTTTTTTCCGCAACACATACTTTATGTGAATCATCGCGGTGCAGAACGTGTTATTCATGTTAAAAACTTTAAAAAAAGAACACCAAAAAAAATCACCGGAATTAATATTGATGGTGAAGAATTTGAAATCAACAGTGTCGAACCAATGGACTATTACATCGAAGAATACAAAGACGACTTAAAGTAAACTCAATCGACGCCAAAAAAGGGAAATAATAAATGGCTGAGAAGAAACTAGAAAACGGATCCAAATATAATGCGTTAGATGTAGACGGTGATGGTATCATCACAGACGAAGAAATGGCGCAAGCAGACAAGATGATGGAACTGGAAGAAAAAAGACTTAAAATAGAAAATCAAGACAAGCGCGAAGACAGTCAGCGTAATATGGCTTGGTTTGCTCTAGCTGGTATGTTACTATATCCATTTGCAGTTGTACTAGCAAACTGGATGGGATTGGAAAGTGCACCTAATATACTAGGAGACATGGCACCAACATATTTTGTGTCAGTTGCAGCGATTGTAGCAGCGTTTTATGGGACACAGGCTTACTCAAGCAAAAACTCATAATATGACCACTTAATGGTCCATGTGATAAGTAGTTGCATGGACCATTATACCACACTGGGTGTAAGCAAAACTGCCACCCAAGACGAAATCAAACGTGCCTATAGGCAACTGGCCAAACAACATCATCCTGACAGCGGTGGCGATCCTGAGCAGTTTAAAAAAATAAATCATGCATATAGCATTGTGGGCGACGAGCGCAAGCGTCAAGAGTATGACTATGCTCCTGATGATAACTACACCTTTCAAACCAACACACAGTTCAACAATCAAAACATACACGATTTTTTTAGAGATATATTTGGTGCTAGTGCAGGATTTCATCACAGTCAATATACTCAGCCAAAAAATCGAGATCTACGAGCCACATTAAACATTGATCTTGATACCATATTAGAGCCACAGCGCCGCACTATACATTTAAAAACAGGTCGCAGCGAAAAAACAGTAGAAGTGGATATACCTGCAGGCGTTAATGATGGTGCTACCATACGCTACAAAGGATATGGGCAAGATGTACTAACCCGTATACCGCCGGGAGATTTAATAATTACAATACGAGTGCGCAATGTAAAAGGATTTGTTAGAGATAAAAACAATCTGCACAGTGAGATAACAGTAGATGCAATAGACGCTATGCTAGGCGGCAGTGTAGAGTTTGTCAATTTAGATGGCAACAAAGTGTTAGTAAAAACTCCTGCTGGTGTACAGCCAGGCCAAAATTTGAGATTACCGGGCAAGGGACTGCCGGATGAAATTAAATCGCCAGGTGATTTGATATTAACAGTAAAAATTTCAATACCAAAAAATCTGTCAGAAACACAAAAAAATCTACTCAAAGAATTTAGGAAAATATAAATGGTAAAAGTTATTACGTATACTACTCCAGATTTTAAAAAATATTCGTTACAATTAGAAAAAGACTGTCTAAAATTTAATATAGATTATTTTAACTACGACGTCGAGCCGCCCGATGATTTTTTTGAACTTATGAAATTAAAACTAAAGTTAATTAAAAAAACGCTAAAACATACCGATAAAGTTTTATACGTTGATGTTGAATCTCGCATACTTAAACCATTTCCAAATTGGTGGTATGACTGCGAGTTTTTAGTGGCTAAAAAAGAAAACAAAAAATCTGTTTCCTCTACGGCGTTTGCTAACAGTGGGTTTATCTGGGTCGACAAAAAAAGAATTGACTTAATTGAAAAATCATTGGAAATAGATAGCTACATTACCAATACAACATCAATAACTCAAAAAGCATGGTGCGATGACATTATTAGTATAATAACCTTAAACAATTTAGATAAAATTAAAACTACTAAATTAAATTATAACCGATTTTCAAAAGGCGAATATGAGTTAGTAAGAGGTAACTGGAAAGATCAACACACTGTTATACAACATCCAACTAACAATGTTTGGCTTGACAATAGAGATTTTTATAATCAAGCAACAAGCGGAACATTCACTCTTGTAAACCACATGAAAAATTTAACCATTGACTTATTAGAAAATTTAGCTAATTTAATGATTGAAACCAGTGATGATATTGATAGGTGGGAAGAAATTGGCGCTAGTGTACATGAAAAAGTCGACGGCAGAAATGTTTTTTGTATCAATGATTGGGTTTTTGATCCTAAAGACAACAGGTATTCGCCTCTTGAGTATTTTAACATCAAAAGGAAAATGTTCAGGCAAGATGATTACAATTTTATAAAAAACTACGTAAAAGTTGCTAATAGCTAATTTTTTTTTGCATATCTGGTTGACAACGCTGTAGTGTATGTTATTGTGTATATGTAGACAGCACAAAGGAACACAGACATGATGCAGTTTGAAGTCGTTGATGAACACACCGCAGTTGCTACCAATAGCATCAAGCCCGTTCGTATTGTTCGTGACATTGATACCAACAACTATGATCGCAACACTTGGATGCTGTATACGCCCGCAGGCGGGTTGCTCGACAAGTTTACCAGCCGCGGGCCGTTTGTAAGTTTCGATGCTGCACGGCGTAATGCAGAAATGAACGTTGGTATGAAAATGAACTGGGAAGATTTTTGATGACCTATTGGGCCACGCTTTGGTATGCGGGATCTGTAGTAATCACTCTTGGCACAGAAGGACAGACACTGAGCGATTGTAATTTGCTGGGGCAGACGATGATGTATGATATTGCCACTGCTTATATGGACCCAGACAAGGCTGCTCTACTAGCAGCAGGTCCCTTTACTACAGACGAGTTTAGTTTCACCTGCGAGACAGAACGCCTGCCCATTGATGAGAAGTACGCAGAATGAACTATAAGTTTAAAGACTTTGTTTACGAAAAGCCATATGCTCCTTACTATGATAGTTATCGAGGGCACGAGTTTGTGATAGATCATTACTCAGACGAAGACGAATCGCAACAGCATGTATGGTTGAGCTGTGTGTCAGATCCTAGTTTACTAGTAAAGGGATATGTAGAACTACATCAACTGGAACCTGTACGATGACTGCCTGGACACTGTTCTTAGACGACATCCGCTTCCCAGCAGATGTAAAGTACAACTACGGTCCTTACCGCAATGTCCGCATTTGCCGCACGATGGATGATGCTGTGTGGGCAGTCAAGCAGTATGGTTTGCCCACATTTATCTCATTTGATCATGATTTGGCCAGCGAGCATTATATTATTGGCGATGGCGAAAAGACTGGCTACACCTTTGCCCGCTGGTTCTGTGATTATGTAATGGATAACCGTCTTGAAATGCCCAGAGGCTTTGGTTATCATGTACATAGTATGAATCCAGTAGGTGCTGAAAACATTAGAACTTATATGGAAAACTTTTTAACCATGTATATAGAATAATAAAAAATAAATTTATTTTAACGTTGACAAACCAGTAAATACAAACTATATTAAGTAGATAGTTCAAAGGAATAATCCATCTGATGTTACAAGACAATCCAGAAATTGAAAAAATTGTAGAAGCGGCTGTGGAATATGCAGTTGAATTGGGTCACAAATATGTGACTGTAGAGCATCTAGCATATGCATTGGTGTGCAGCGACGGCTTTGGCAGTTTGCTGGATCAGTATGGCTGTGACAGAGAAAGTCTCATTGCAGAACTAGAGGACTATCTTGAAGGCAAATTAAACAAACTAGTGGTTGGTAGTCAAGAGACAGAACCTAAAAAAACACATGCATTAGAGCGTGTGTTTAATCGTGCTTATACACAAGTACTGTTTAGCAATAGAACCAAACTTGTACCCGTTGACCTGTATCTCAGCATCAGCAGCGAAACACAAAGCTACGCTGCATACTTTTTTATCAAATATGGACTTGACAAAAATCGTATTATCGAGCTGCATAACAAAGCAACCAAACGGGCACAACCAAAAATGGATCTCAGTCAAGCAGAAAGTGTTCTCAATGAATACTGCACCAATCTCAATGTTCTTGCTGAAAATCATGAAATTGACACTGTAATTGGACGCGAACCCGAACTGGAAGAAATTGCGCAGATTCTTGCTCGTCGCAACAAAAGCAACGTGCTAATGGTTGGAGATCCTGGTGTAGGTAAAACTGCCATTGCAGAAGGTCTTGCATTGAACATTGTAAATGGTGATGTTCCGGAATTTCTGCGTGATTGGACAGTGTATAATCTCGATATTGGTACACTGCTGGCAGGCAGTAAATATCGCGGTGAGTTCGAAGAGCGACTACGAGAAGTAATTGATGCACTAACCAGCATTGGTAATGCTATTATGTTCATTGACGAAGCACACCAAATGCGCGGTGCCGGTGCCGGTTCCAGCAGTGAAGTAGACTTTGCCAACATGATCAAACCAGCACTGAGCCGAGGCAAAATCAAAGTTATTGCCAGCACCACATGGGAAGAGTATAGCAGTAGTTTTGAAAAAGATCGTGCACTGATGCGTCGTTTCCATCGCCTTACAGTAGACGAGCCTTCACCTGCTGTAGCCAAAGATATTCTTCGAGGTATTCGCAGCTACTTTGAAAATTTCCACAGTGCAAACATCACCGACGAGGCAGTAGACGCAGCCGTAGATCTCAGTGTACGCTATCAAAGTGACAAGAAACTACCAGACAAAGCCATTGATCTCATTGACAGCGCCTGCGCTCGTCAACGGGTAAAGAATCTCAAAGATTTCACTATTACTAAAAAGATGATTATCGACGAACTTAGCAAAGCAACCAGTATTCCTATTACACAACTGGATGACAGTGAAGATACACCCACCGACATCGAGAGCAACATCAAAGCCAAACTGTTTGGACAAGATGCGGCTGTTGACGATGTATTGGAAAAAGTGTATGTTGCCAAAGCAGGACTCAAAGCCATTGACAAGCCAATGGGTGTGTTTTTGTTTACTGGTCCCACTGGCACTGGTAAAACAGAATTGTGCAAACTGCTCAGCGAAAATCTTGGCATGAAATTGCTGCGCTACGATATGAGTGAATACCAGGAAAAGCATACCGTTGCTAAATTGATTGGCGCACCTCCGGGCTATGTTGGTTACGAAGACAACAATCTCGGCGGCGGGTTGTTGATCAGTGATCTTACTAAACATCCTAACAGCATTGTGCTGTTTGACGAGATTGAAAAAGCACATCCTGATGTGAGCAATGTGTTGTTGCAACTCATGGACGAAGGTTTTATCACAGGCAGCAACGGTAAACGAGCAGACGCTCGCAACAGTTTGATTATTCTAACCAGCAACCTTGGTGCTGCTGATATGGAAAAGAATGCCATTGGCTTTGGCAGCCAAGAGCGAGTAGGCGACGATGATCGTGCTGTTAAACGATACTTTAGACCAGAATTCCGCAATAGATTGGATGGTGTAGTTAAGTTTGATAAGTTGGATCAGATGAGCTTGCGTAAGATTGTTGGCAAAATGCTGGCCGAGCTTAACGAACTGTTGGCTGATCGCAGTATGAGAGTTCGCGTTAGTGAACGAGCGGTTGACAAAATCATCAAAGAAGGCTATGATAGTAAGATGGGTGCGAGACCAATGGCTCGTAAAATTACCGAATTGGTTCGTGTGCCTTTGAGTAAAAAAATACTGTTTGAAAAGCTGGAGCCAGGCAGCACAGTTAAGGTTGATTGTGTCGACGATGCGATGACATTTGAAGTACTAGGGGAGCACCAAGCCATTGGCAAGGATGGTATTGTGAGGATTGATGACTTGGATTGACAATATCAAACTGGAACTCTATAAGAAATACAGTATTTCTCCAGTGATGATGGAAAATTATCAAACTAGATATAAACGGTTTTATCATCGTGCGGTATTTCGTTTTGAACTTAAAGGTGTCATTTCGCACAGCATCTGGGATCGTCGTGATTGGCAAGGCAGTAATGAGGTATCACGCTGTTTGATTCAAGCACTAGGTGACGAGGTTAAAATTCGCAATGAGTGGAGCGAAACTTTTGTGTACTTCAATGACTTAGACAGATTGATTGATGCTGTACCCAAGCAATATCGCAATAATTTAATCAGATTGGAACTTATGCAAACTGATGCGATCAAAGCAGTGCAAAAGTTTACACACGATTATCCTGTTGAACTAACAGTAAGGAAAACCTTACCCTACTCGCAATATCGTTATCGTATATATCTTACCAACAGCGGCAAAGTTAGAAGAAGTATTGGCACAAACAATCTCACTGCAATTTGCAGTGCACTAACAGCATACGATGGATTGAAATTAGACAGTAGATTTATGGTTTACGCACCAAGGGCAGGATACACACCAGATGTGTATTTCTATGCAAAAACACTGGATTGGCTTCCATTGATCTATATGATGGAACCAAGATTTATTAAACGAATTGAACAATTTGCAACAATCGAGGAAATAAAAAATGACACCACTGCTTAAAAAACTGCTAGAACAAAATCTTATTCCCAACAACAGTGTGTTCACTGGTCGTGTAAGAACCAATACACTGGGTGGCGTACAACTAAAAATTCGCAAAGATGTTTACTATAACAAATTGAGCATGCGAGGTTTTGTTTGCCGTGGTGAACTTGGCCAACAATATGTTATGGAATTCGACGATCTAGAAGCCATTGATGGCATGGAACTGCCGCGGTTTGCTAAAGTGTATAATATCAAAGCAGATGGCAGTGGTGCCAAGACTGGAAAGAAACGAGGCCGCAAGCCTAAAGCCCAGATAAATAAAGATAACGGAGGCTTTAACAATGGCGAAAATCAACGAACAAACACTAACAATCAAGTTGAGTCAACTGCTTAGAGACAGCGACCCACACGCACTGATCCTCAAGGACGAAGATCTTGCTGTGCTACTAGAAGCATTAAAAAGCATGGTAGGTGACGCTGTACTGATTGAATTGGATTGATGCTGTGATTATATTAAGTGCTACTACATATGACGGTTCTACACAAACTGTAACTGGTGAAAAATTCAAAGGCGATGGCTATTACGGTCGTGCAGATGGATTGCACACTGTGGCGTATTATTTGAATGGATTTCTTGGTACGGTTAAAATTCAAGGAAGTTTAGCAACTGATCCCGGTAGCAGCGATTGGTTTGACATTGATGGCACCACTGTGGGCGATGGCAGCACCATACTAACAGAAAACACTTTTAAAAACTTTACTGGCAACTTTATGTGGATTCGCGTAGTTGTTAACGAATTTACAGCAGGCACTGTGAGTAAAGTTCTTTACAACAATTAATCAACTATTTTTGGATATTCAATGACAGAAGAAAACAATCAAGCAATTATAGAAAAACTACAAAAAAGCCATGTGCATTTTGCTACACCCTGTTACGGTGGCAACATCATGGAAGCCTGTTTTAGTGGCTATTTGCGTTACAGCATGTTGGCTATAAAACACAACATTCCATTTAGCGTGGACACTATGGTAAATGAAAGTTTGGTAAGTCGTGCACGAAACAATCTAGTAGCAAAGTTTCTTGCTAATCCAAATGCTACACACCTTATGTTCATTGACGCAGACATTGCCTGGGACCCAGAAAGTGTGCTAAACCTTGTGCTGCACGACAAAGGTGTGGTATGCGGTGCTTATCCGATGAAGCAAGAACCAATTCGTTATGTAATTAACATACTAGAAGGCGCTGCCCACCAAGATCCACTGCTTGAAGTTAGTACCAGTGGTACAGGCTTTATGCTTATTAAACGTGAAATCATTGAAAATCTAATTGCCGCTATGCCAGAACTAAAATACAAAGACAGCCTAAAACTAGGCGAACAATATGCACCTCATATGTATGCACTGTTTGACACCATGATCGATGAGCACGGTTACTATCTCAGCGAAGACTGGACTTTCTGTAAACGTGTTAGAGAAGTGCTAAACAAGCCAATTTGGATTGACACCAGTATCAAATTAGATCATGTAGGCACACACAGGTTTAAAGGCGATACTGACAATCTCAAAGAAATGGTAGACTACTGGGTTGAGCACAACATTGGTGCAGAAAACCAAACACAGAGTTATGCTGAAGTAGAAAATAAAAAATGAGCGAAACTGTTGATATTAAAATCAATTTGTCATCTACAAATTGGGGATCTCGTTACCCTGGTGCACGGGTCTATATAGATGAAATTTTAATTTATGAAAATCTAATTGTCCAACCAACTGAAGTAAGTTGGAGTGGCGAATTAAATGAAAGCGAGCATAAAATTATTGTAGAAATGTACAATAAAAAAGATGACGATACTGTTCTCGACGATCAAGATAATATTTTAAATGATGTGCTTTTAAATATCGATGGTATTTCGATTGATGACGTTGAGTTTGGTCAGATTATATGGTCAAAAAGTGTGTATTATCCCAATAGCGAATATGCTCCTAATCAATTAACTGATTGTGTAAATTTAGGCTGGAATGGTTGTTGGGAATTGACTTTTTCTAGTCCAGTGTATCTGTGGTTTTTAGAGAATCTTTAAATAAATACACTGTAAGGAAATAACAATGCGTATCAGTGATTTATTTGAAGCAGTACAAAAAACTGTTGTAATCTATCCAGGTAGATTTCATCCTTTCCACAAAGGGCATGCAGCGGTATACCGTTGGTTGAGCAGCAAATTCGACGATGTATTCATTGCTACTAGTAACAAAATAGATCCACCTAAATCACCATTCTCTTTTGAAGAAAAAAAGCGTATGATGATGCATGCTGGTGTCCCTGCTAACGCTATTGTACAAGTTAAAAATCCTTACGTTGCAGCAGAAATCACAGACAGATATGATCCCGAAAACACTGTGGCTGTTTTTGCAGTCAGTGAGAAAGACATGGCAGAAGATCCTCGTTTCCAATTTACTCCTAAAAAAGACGGATCGCCTAGTTATTATCAACCATATGGTTCGGACATGGAACCGTTAAGCAAGCATGGGTATATCATTACTACCCCTACTTTCGATTTCACTGTTCTTGGTGAACCAATGCGTAGTGCTACTGAGTTAAGACGTGACTTTGCTGCGGCAGATGTTGAAACTCAGGCTAAAATGATCAAGGATCTCTATGGAAGTTATGATTCTACTATACACAAGATCATGGCAGCAAAAATTACGCAATAATTAGCGGAATACAATATGACTGATGAAGACAAATGCAGCCGTGCTACTGAACTTTTTTATCAACACATAGCAGACCAAACAAAAAAGAATCCAAGTTTTGTTGTAGAAGATATATTAGCCTATGCTTACGAGTGGGCAGTGAATTGTGGATTTGAACATCCTAGATGTTTTGTTAAATACATTGAGGATATTGAGCATGACCGAGAAATCGAAAGCTTTCGAAACAAAAAAGATCTGTGACAACTGCGGTAGACCCAGTCATTGCAGTGGACCATTGTATGATCACGCCAGTATCATACGAACTTTTAGTAGCGGGTTAACAAAAATCTGCGAAAATTGCAATTGTAGCGAATGTAAAAACTAGCATAAATATAGTATAACAGGAATATACTATCATGCGAGCAACAGAAATTATTCGTGGATTATTGGATCTCATTGACGGCGTAGACAGTGCACAGCAACCAACCAGTGATTGTGGGTGTGGTGGTAGTTGCGGCTGTGGCGAAGATGACCACACTGTAATAGCAGTGGCAACCACAGACGACGAACTGCGCAGATTTAAACAAATACTTGGCTTGACAGATAATAATTCACCGGAACAGTATAGCAACAGTCCAGATGAGCGTGTTGCTCCGTTGAGCAGTGTTACCGTAGATGCTGGCGGTGGTGTAAACGGTCCTAAACACACTGCAGATATTCGCGGAGAACACGGTAGACTGTATGGAGGCAACTAATGGCTACAGTTACAGTTCAAAGTCTATTAAATGCAGCAACATTCGACAGTTATACTGTAACTATTGCTACAGATACAGTCAATGATTTAAAAACACAGATTGTTTCTGCCGATGGAGTTGATGCAACATGGTTTAATTTGGTGTTGGACAATCAAGTTTTAACTGGAACCGATACACTACAAACTGCTGGTGTGGCAGATGGCGATCAATTGAGAATTGCAAATATAATTGGAAAATTAGCAACCAAGCAAGCAAAACAAGAAGCAAAACTTGCACTAGCAGCACTTGATAGAGCAGCATACGGTAGTCGTCCGAGCACACTTGATATTAACAAATTACCAAACCCATATAATGGCAACGACACTGATCCAGACGATGGTGCAACCACATTGGTTGCTGGTCGTCCGTGGAGTTAATCTAAATGGCAGGCAGAGAAGGTCCATATCGTAGAGACAATAACAGCACCAGTTATGTGCATCCTAACGAGGAAAATCTCTTTAACCTTCACAAAGCCATGGACTACAACGACCTCGGCCAGCCTATTCTTCGTGTCAGCGGTGGATATAGTGTAGCAACTGGGACAGGCGGCAGTGATGCGTTTGGTAGATTAAAAGTAGCACAACCCCAAACACTATTGGAAAGTCAACATCGCTACGAGGAAAATGATAAGTTTTATACTGTAACTGCTGGCAGCGGCACTACCAGTTACAGTGCTGATAGTAGCAGTATTGATATGACTGTAACCACAACTAGCGGAGACAGTGTGGTAAGAGAAACCAAACGAGTGTTTCCTTATCAACCAGGCAAAGCACTAGAAATCTACAATACATTTACCATGGCACCTGCGCAAACAAATCTGCGTCAAAGAGTAGGTTACTTTGGCACTGAAAATGGTATTTACTTGGAAAAAGACGATGACACAGTATATTGGGTATTGCGCAGTAGTAGCAGTGGTAGTACAGTGGAAACACGAGTGGCACAAAGCAGTTGGAACACAGATCCAATGGATGGCACCGGCGACAGTGGATTTACATTAGATACCACCAAAGCATTGATACAGTATATTGACATTGAGTGGTTAGGTGTGGGCACAGTTCGCTGTGGTTTTATTATCAACGGCACATTTATCATAGCACACAAGTTTCATCACAGCAACATTAACGTCAGCACCTATATGACCACAGCGGCGCTGCCCATACGTTACGAAATTGAAAACACAGGTGCTACAGCCAGTGGTGCTAGTTTAGAACATATCTGTAACAGTATTGTCAGCAGTGGCGGATACA